>ERZ1669250.750-NODE-750-length-12872-cov-2.588905_pt1 | contig 12872 bp, 10 predicted proteins | sample MGYA00579295_ERZ1669250 | MGnify/ENA primary metagenome ERZ1669250 (study PRJEB41166, sample SAMN08046056) | hot springs metagenome | biome: hot spring; feature: acid hot spring; material: thermophilic sediment; isolation source: thermophilic sediment from acid...
CCAACCACCTTATCATTCACGTAGTTTATGCCGACATCTACGACCACCGAATCATCTGAAACCATACTGCTCTTCAGGAATCCAGGCCTTCCCACTGCGACAACCACAACCTTTGCATTCTTCGTGTATGCGGTTATATTCGGGGTCTTGCTGTGACATACAGATACTGTATAATTACGGTTTAGCAGCATCATAGAGAGTGGCCTGCCTACCACAGGAGATCTGTTTATTATCGTAACGGTTGTTTCATGGTATCCATAATGGTCAAGTATATCGATCACAGCCCTCGGTGTGGCTGGAACCAGAAACTCACGATTTAGAGCGATCAGCCCCTGATTGTATGGAGATAGGGCATCAACGTCCTTGTAGTATGGTATTTCTTTGACTATCTCGTAATAATCAAAACCCTTTGGTAACGGGTTTTCTATCATGAGGCCATTTATGGTTGGATCGTCTGCGATCTCCTTTATCCTTCTCAAAAGATCTGATGCGGAGATTTCATCGTATCTTTCAAGATCGACCTTAATGCCTATCTTCTTTCCCCGCCTGATCTTTGCCCTCGCATATATTGATGCGGCCTCGTCGTTTCCTAATTGAATTAACTTGAGTGATGGTTCAAGGCCAAGCTTCTCTATCTTGGCCCGCAGATCATTGGCCTTTTTCTCCGCTATCTCCTCTCCAGAAAGTATCCTCACTGCCACTTGATCACCGTTTTGATCTCACCATGCGGCTTCTGGAAGAATATGTTTGTCTCGGAGGGCTTTGCCTCGTAGGTTATCATGTTCTTCATTGCATCCGGATGCCTCCTGTTCCAGTTGCTCAGGGATTGCAGTGCCTGAACATAATGTATCTTAGCGGCATCAACGGATCCGGCTATGGTTATGTTCCTCTCAACTATGTAGTCTATGTCCTCTCCATCTACAGGATAGCCTGGAGCCTTGCCGTTTGTTCCAAACAGTATTACTATGCCATTGTTGTTGACCTTTTTTATGAATTTGAATACGGTCGCTGGATCCCCGCGTGTATCAACGAGGAGATCTATCTTTTCAGGCATATCCTTGAGATAGTTCGAGAAGCTCACCCCAAACTCGTCCATCATCTTAAGCTTGTTCTCCGTCTCGTCCTGTCTGTTCACCATTGTGACATCGAAGCCGCGGTCTACGCCTGCAAACGAATAGAGAAAGGCCTCGCTGCCGCTCCCTATTATGACCATCTTCTTACCTATTAGGGTGGAGTCTTCACCGAAGAATATGGATCTCTTGGATACGACATCGAAAACCTCAAAGGCTTTCATCACATTCTTCAGCGGTTCGGTGAGCACTGCTATCTTACCAAGATCTGGATCTTCGACCTTCACAAGGTATTCTATATCATCGTACAGGACATCGCGCATGAAGCCATGAAGACCAGTTATACCTGCCTCGTGCTTGTCAGGATCGCCTATTGAACAGTTGTCCTGCCTGCCAATTCTGCAGTTGATGCACTTCCCCGGCCTGCGTACCAATGGCACTACCAGATCGCCCTTCTTTATGTAGTCGTTATCCTTAACTTCATCGACACGGAGCAACGCCTCATGGCCAAGAACAAGAAAATTCTGGCCCTCAGGATTGTAGGCAAATGAAAGTGCGCCCGCCACCTCTCCTCTGTCCGTACCGCATATCCCGATGTAGACAGGAGAAAGTTTTGCATCGTAATGTTCTGGTTCAGGTAAATCCACGCTGGTATATTTGACGCCGCCCTTAGGAGCATCAGTCACTATGGCTTTCTGTTCTGACATAGATGCGGAAATATAAGATATTATTAATTAGTTTCTAGGGAATCACGGATTTCGAAATAACACCATGATATTTCATTGGGATGTGTCATCGATCATTGCATAACTGGAATCTGCCCTGGAAACAATAGGAACTAATTCGCTGTGATGTACTTCGCGGATTGGTTCTATCCATAGCCAAAGAATAAGCTTGAAGATGCTTGTTCTTGTAAATGTGCGCCAAATTTCCCAATGATGCCGATCGTAGGGTTTATTGCAATGAAAGCATAACCATACTTGATGTATGCCAATTTGGGAACCTTTAAGATCTCCGGGATAAAACGCTGCACCGTCCAAGACAGTTACCCTTCATATTCCGATACATGCAATACATTACTTAGGAAAGCCGTTGAATTCATATTTTTTAAATCCCATAAGTCGAATGACAGATCGATGAAGATCCTTCATTCAAATTTGTATCTTTTCGATTTAGACGCTGGTGATCCCCATGAAAACTAAGATAGTTGCTACCATTGGGCCTGCGAGCAGATCAGCGGATATCCTGAAGGGGATGATGGAAAACGGATTATCGCTCATAAGAATCAATTCTGCACATGCAGATATCAAGGATGTGGAGGAAATAACGAAGCTGGTCAGATCCCTGGACAGGAACGTCGGTGTCATGATAGATCTCAAGGGCCCTGAACTCAGGACCGGCGAATTCAATGGAGGATTGCTGCGCATAGTATCCGGAACTAATTATGTCATGGGCAAAGATCTGGTACTCAACAACATGAATGCGCTTTCATCAGTTCAGGTTGGTGACAAGATACTGATGAGTGACGGTGAAGTATCTTTTGAGGTTGTAAAAACAGATCCATTCACGATAAAGGCCCTGAACGACGGCGTTCTGAGAGACAGAAGCAGGGTCAACATTCCCGGCCGCTTCATAGAACTTGGTACCATAACGGATAGAGACAGATCGTTCATCAAGGAAGGAATCAGTCAGGGTGTTGACTTCTTCGCACTTTCGTTTGTCCAGAAATCAGATAATGTAAATGAACTCAGGGATTTCGTCATGGACAGCGGTGGGGACCAGTATATAATATCGAAGATAGAGACAAAGAGTGGGCTGGACAACATAGAAGATATTGTCAGATCTTCCGATGGAATAATGGTTGCACGCGGCGACCTTGGAGTTGAATTGCCCTTGAAGGAAGTGGTTCTTGCTCAGAAGAGGATCATAAAGATAGCGCATGAGGATGGAGACTTCACGATAGTTGCCACTCAGGTTCTTGAATCGATGGTTAACAACAGTTCACCCACCAGAGCGGAGATATCCGACATAACAAACGCAATAATTGACAACGCAGACGCCATAATGCTATCTGAAGAAAGCGCCATAGGAAAGTACCCAGTTCAGGCGGTTAGAACCCTGAAGGAAGTCTCTGATTACGTTGAAGAACGCGTTACCTTTGATTCATCTTACTATTTCAAGGGAAATACAATTGCCTACTCTGTCGCTAGGGCCGCAAAAATACTATCTGACGACATCAAGAGTGACGGTATAGTTGCTCTGACGCATACCGGATCAACGGTGAGAATGATATCATCGCTGAGGCCGAAGGCCATGGTATATGCGGCCACGGTGAGCGATAATCTTGCAAGGAAACTGAACATCTACTTTGGCGTTATGCCCATGCACATGGAGGGTGACGCCGAGAAACTTACTTTCTCTGAGATCATGGATCATATCACTAGGTCGGGGCAGTTCGCCGATGGGAGCAAGCTGGTCATAACCAGTGGCGATCCGTATTTCACCTTCGGCGGTACGAACGATGTCAAGGTAGCCGTGGTGGGTAAATTCATAGGAAGGGGCTATTCATTTGGTGAGAGCGTCAACGGAACGGCAACCTACAATGGAAATGGCGACATCCTTGTGGTTGAAGATGGGAAGATCCCAAATAAAAACTTCAAAGCGTTCATCTTCACTGTGGATCCAAAACCATCGGTAATCGATTCTCTCAATGGAAAGACCGTTGTCACAAAAACGAGACTGGTGAGAAAGATCCTGGAGGGCGAGCGTATATTTGTCGATGGAAATACTGGCATAATATTGACATCATCGCAGCGCTGATCAATGGACATTTCTGAGTTTAGAGAGAGATCAGCCTCCGGCGACTGGAGGAAATAGGTCTACGCGATCATCGTTCTTGATCTCAGTATCTAGCCCCTTGATCGTTGTGATGTTGTTCCCATTCACAAGTATTATCACATTTTTGAAAAGGCTCTGGCCATCATACATCTGCTTTCTGAAATCCTCACCGTATTCTTCATTCAATTTTTCAAGGAGATCAGATACAGTCTTCACTCCATCTATTGTTTCTTCCTTCCTTTTTGTAATTGGCCTGAGCGTTGCATAATACCTCACGGTAACCATGGTATAACGATATATTTATGTTATATAAGCATGCAAGTTTCTCAATACGCCGCCCGGGTCAGATCTAGTTTTATCATAAATTCAGGGATCCATTCCCACTGAAGGTGATTAGAGTAACGCAATAGATTCGGGCTTTTACAAAATATGAGCAAGAAAGATCCAGGTCTTAGCGAGGTGAGCATGTCCGTTTCCCTATGAAGGCGCTGGAAAGCATTAGCGAATTATATACGATCATTGAAGTATAATATCCGGCCTCAGTTAGCCTACCGGCATATTCGACATTTCCTTCAGGATCTGTTACGAAGATCGATACAGTATCTGTCGACGTGCCCGGAGATGGTCTTCCGGTTCTCGTATCCAGTATCTTCGCATCGTTCATGAACTGCGCCTTTCCTTCGACGATAGACTGCATCAAGTTCACCATGGCGGAGGCATTGAGTGAAATGTCCGTGACCACGGCTATGTTTATGGTTCCCGGCTTGCCCAATGGATTGCCTATTGATAATGCGTTGTCAAAGCCCGCGGTCAGAAAGAGATCGATAAACCGGTCATTTATATTCTTCGACATATACACATATTTTGTGACAGCAGCCGCAGTGAGAGTCACTACCGTCCCTCTTCCATCCATCTTGTTTGAAATCAGAAATTCTTCAACCTCGGTCTTCACCGGTCCCCTGTAGTCATGATCCACATGCCTGTTTATGTACCTCGATCTGAATCCGAAACCGCCATTAAAGGGTGCAGAACTGAGAGCCTTTACCTCATGTTCGAAATCAATGAGATAATAATCGCTTTTTTCAATAAATCTGTAAGGTTTATCGGCCATGATGTCAATGAAATGATGATGTTAAAAATAAAGAATTCATTCAAAGCCACTGGAGGGCATCGATCCCCCGACCTGCTGATTACGAATCAGCTGCTCTACCGACTGAGCTACAGTGGCATCTCCAATTCCGGCATCTATGACAAACCGCCTACATCGATCCTCGCATATTATATCGAGACTAAAGCGAGAGCCTCGATGCCTTGAGGTTGAATTGTTAACGATCACAAAAATATTTCTGTCAGAAGATCAGAAATTCTCAAACTCAGCGATGCTGTCGATTGATATACCTGAAGGGATCTTTGGGTAAAAATATGTTGATTTCTGCGGAAGCATGCGCCTGGATAGAAGAAGACGTATTAGATGATCCTTGTTCCAGTCTGGCATGATGACTCCAAATGAAAAACTGCCTGAATCTACAAGCTTGATCACCTCTGAATAATCATGCGTATATATCGTTTCGTTCTCCAGATCAGTCATGGACATGCCTATAGCCTTGGAAAATAGAAAATCGTTTATTGCGTCTATTGTGTTGTCGTACATATTTTCTTTCGGCCTTATGCAGTAGAAATGGCCATCGTAGATGACAGCATCGTTGCCATATATGCGGTCACACTGATCCATATGGAAATATCTTGAAGTTTTTTCAGGATCGAATCTGAATTTGCTGGAAACCACTCTGTGCACTCCTCCGATGAGCACCCCTTCCTCATGTATCGATGTTATGTACGACATGGCGTAACTCCAGAATTCCTTCTCCCTGCCTGTCTTCCTTGCCGCTATGTTCTTCGTTGCCTGAAGCCTGTGATGTCCGTCGGCAACTATAACTACATCATTCTTCAGAATGTTGATTATCCTCTGTATTTCCTTGTGATCGTAGATGTAATAAACATGATTTTCTACCCCTTCTGGACCGGCGTAGCTGTTGTCCTCTCTGATTCCATCGGTTATTGATTTCAGGTACTGGGGCAGATCATTCTTTATGGTGACCAGGAATATAGGTTCTAGCTGGCATCCGATTCCATCCATCAACACCTCCCTGTCTCTGACGAATTCCTCAAAAGTGCGCTCGTGTGGAATCACATCATTATTTTCTGGGAAAATTCGAACTCGTGCTATGATACCATACCTATTGATCTGCCTCTTATCGAGATAAAATGTCTGCTTCAGAACTATGATGCATTCCCTTTCTGTCCTGACGAGAACTCCATTCTCTATCCAGTTATCCAGTATTACCTTTGCATGTTCCACTCCATCCTTACCCTTTGGCAGCGTCAGGTATGTTATGTTATATGGATTCCTCTTGAGCTCTATCTCCTGCTTTGGCGTTATCGCGTCGAATGGAGGCGATATCATTCCGTCTATCTCCTTCCTGTATATCAGCGGTCTGAACGCTCTTACTTCCAATTATTCACCGATCTCCGACTTAATGTATCTCAGGTTCTCCTCAAATTTGGCTTCTCCAAATGGTGTCTCCATGATCTTCGGCTTTTCTCTGAGCCTTTCGTCACCTATCAGCTTTATCAGCCCACCATCTATCGTCCCCTTGCCTATCAGCTCATGCCTATCTATCCTGCTTCCCATCTCTCTTTTTGCATCATTGAGATGAAAAGCGTAGACCCTCTCCAATCCGATAATATTGTCCAGAGAATCTATGAAGGCTTCATATGAATGCGCCAGATCATAGCCAGAGGCCCATGCATGGCAGGTATCTATGCATACACCTACGCGTTTATCTGATACGTCGATTATACTTGCAACCTCTTCAAGTTCTGTCCCGATCACATTTCCCTGGCCCGCTGTATTCTCTATGAGTATGATCACGTTATGATTCCCAACCGTTGAGATCAGATCCCTTGCTCTCTCTAATCCATTCTTCCTGTCTGGATTTGATCCCGGATGCACAGTGAGGAACGTAGCCCTAAGCCGGTCCGATCTCAAGATCTCGTCATGGAATGCCTCTTCCGATCTCCTATATAACGATTCGTCTGGTGATGCCAGATTTATAAGATAGGAAGCATGGATCATGGTGCTCTTGATGCTGTATCTGTCAACTGCAGTTATGAAAGCCTCCGCCTCTTCGTCCTTCAACGGCGGCGAGGCCCAGCGCATCTGGTTCTTCGAAAAGAACTGGAAGGTAGGGAAGCCAAACTCGCCAGCCCTTTCTGGACCTTTATGCAGACCGCCTGCAACGGATATGTGCCCGCCTATAGTGTACTTCCTTGAGAGATTACGCAGATCTTCCCCTATCAATGCTATCCCTGGATCTCTGGCTTATTTATCAGTATGTTGATGAACTGGTAAACGTGCATACTGAGGACAGGGTTATCGCTGTACCCACATGTCTCAAGGTCAGGACCAGCGATCAGAGCTCTATTCTGGTCACTCACGATATCTGTGGCTATCAAACCGTCTCTCCTATAGACTATCACATTGGCAGGAACCCTCTTGTTCGGTGGTATTACAAAGACAACCCTGGCACCACGCTTTATGGCATTTTCAATGGGTTTCTTCATCTGCTTCCTTATTTCAATTATCTTTGGGGTTGAGATTATTATCTCATGTTCGGTGAGGTTTATCATCTCTTCGATCTTCTCCATGACCTTCTGTGCACCGTTTATCGTGTATATAAGCTGCGGTTCGCCTCTTGACGGAGCATTATCTTCAAGCTCCTTAAGATCCCTGAACAGCTGCTGTAGTTTTTCCTCATAGTAATCCCTTATCTCCTCCATCTTCGCCGGCTTGAACATTCTCGGTCTCCCTTCTGTGGCCTTCGCTAGACCCTTCTTCACCAGCGATTCCATGACCTTGTAAGCAGATGTTCTGGGTATGTTGGCGGTGCTAGCTATCGTATCAGCGTTTGCAACTCCGTGATAAACAAGCGCCGCGAAGCCCTGAGCTTCATAAGAGGAGAGCCCGAACATGCGAAGCATCTCCTGAATCCTTTCCATCTTACCGTTATTAGCTTCCACGACTACTAATATTATTATTAATTAAAAACCTTTTCAATTTTCATCACGCAATTTTTACGTATTTACCAATATTAAATGATTTCTACGATAATTATAATTATGTATGAAACTAATTTATTATGCAAAAATTTGAAGAAAAAATTTGAAAAACCATGGTACAACAATAGTATTTCTATCGTGACGTCATATACTAGTATGCTACCCTATGATGAAAATTCATATTCGAGGATGCTCGAGGGTTATACCGTCATAGTTGCAACATCCGGGAGTATCTCCATTTACAGAATACCGGATCTTGTCAGGGACCTCAGGCGAGAGGGTGCCAATGTCATAGTCGGGATGAGTCAAAGTTCAGCTGCAATGGTGAGTCCAGAGGTCATGAAGTGGGCATCTGAAAGAGATGTTGTCACTGAGATCACCGGTCGTATAGAGCATATAACACTCTTCACAGAAAACCCAGATAAGAAGATACTTCTGATAGCACCAGCATCGTACAATACCATAGGGAAGATGGCCAACGGTATAACAGACAGCATACCGTCGCTCTTCTTTTCATTTGCCTTCGGTCATGGAATAAAGACTGTTGTTGCACCAGCAATGCATAAAAGCATGATGGAGAATCCAATAAACCTGGAAAACGTGAAGAAATTGAGAGATCTAGGTGTCAGGTTCGTTGAGCCAATCTATGACGATGAGAAGGCAAAGCTGGGCAGCAATGCTTCTATAGTGGACGAGGTATGTCGGGCGACGCATGAGACTCTCGCTGGCAAGAGGATAATGATAATATCTGGAAGGGGCGAGGAACCAATCGATCCCATACGATCGATAACCAACGCTGGCAGCGGATTCACCGGGGTTTGGGCTGCAAAGAATGCATACAGGATGGGCGCGTCCATGATAACCTACATTGGCAATACCCAGTACGATCTTCCTGGTTATGTCAATTACATACATGCAAAGTCAATGGATGAATTCGAAGACAGATCGCTCAAGGAGATCGAGAAGGGTTACGATGCAGTCATCGTCACCGCTGCACTGCCGGATTTCAAGGTGTCCGAAAGATCCGATAAGAAGTACAGCAGCGACGAGACCCTCAGACTTACCCTAGAACCGAGAGAGAAGCTCATATATAAGCTAAGAAAGAAATTCAATGGTCTACTTGTGGCATTCAGACTAACTGATGATATAAACGAGGATGCGATCAGCCACTTCGAAGGAAAGGTCGATCTTGCCGTCGTAAACACCTATGAGAAGGATCCATTTGGGAAGGTAAGAAACAGCTACCGCTTCGCATGGAAGAATGGATCGAAGATCCTCCATGATGCGCCGAAGCCCATGATGACCAGGATGCTCCTTGAACAGATATCCAGCATGATCTGAGGACATATCATGTTTGATGAAACTATCACGATAACGGGCTTTCAGTTAAGACGAACAGAAAAGGCCCGTGCATTAGATGCAATGAAGGAATCGCTACGTGAAACAAATTCCGACATGATCATATTTCCAGAAAAATGGACAACAGAGGAATATAAAGAGGATGAAATTCTGTCAGTCATAGAAAGCCTAGATATTGGCCATATTCCGCTCTTCATTCCAGGGTCATTCAGCATAAGCGATGATGATATTTTGTACAACAGATCTTATCTATTTCACTATGGAAAGCTGATCGGCCATCAGGACAAGATCTCACTCTATGCAGATGAATCGAGAAGATACACCGCCGGATCTTCAATCCGTGTGTTTTCAGGGGATGGACTTTCCATAGGCATTTCCATATGCTACGATATTGACTTTCCATACTACAGCAAGGTGTTGATGAGAGAAGGTTGCAACATGATAGTCAATCCATCACTGATAAGATCAAATTTTACGGAAGAATGGCATCTCTACGTATCAGCCAGATCCCTAGAAAACCGTGTGCCAGTCATATCAATAAATTCTCTCTCGGAACCTTTTGGCGGACATTCGATAGCAGTTTTGCCGTACAAAGATGGGACCGGATACAGAATAAGAAAGGCTGTGGCCAGCGATATGAAGTTTGATGTCACTTTAAATATAAAGGATTATGAAGACGGAAGGATCAGAAGATTCCAGGAAGATCCTGGTACATACTCCTTCGCAAAAATTGAGGTGATCAAGTTCTGATGTTTTCGTTGATTATTCTGGCCACTATCTGCGGATGGCTTATCTGAGGTGTATGCCTTGCATAGGGTATCTCGTACAGTTCGCTGTTCGGAATCAACTCATGGAATCTCCTTCCATAGTCTATGCTCAGTACGTTATCAGCTGTACCCCATATTATCAAGGTTTTGGCCTTTATCGATCTGAGATCATCCTCCTTCATTTTCCATTCTTCTTTGGAGTTGTTTATGGATATATTCCTGATGATGTATTCATCGTTACCATCCTCCACAGACATGACCTTCTTAACAAATTTATCAAGAGCCTCTTCGCCTATCTCCGCGATGGTTGGATTTAGACCTGCACTGTCAACTAGCACCAGATAGTCAGGTGCCTTCTTCTTCACAGTTATGTAAAGCGAGATCCAGCCACCATAAGAGTTTCCAACGAGAGTGAATCTATCTATTCCCATTCGGTTCAGAGCATCCATAACAGCTGATGCCTGAACTTCAATTGTATACTCTATCCTGGGTTTATCACTCCTTCCATGCCCCAGAAGATCGAAGCATAACATGCGAAAACGCTGATCAAGAAAACGATCAAGCCTCAGCCAGTTGTTGCCGGATCCACCAAGTCCGTGAAGAAAGACAAGTGGATATGAACCGGGCCGCTCGAGGTATGATAGATTTCCAAAACTTGTCATTATCGAATGCCTGTCCATATATAAACTTTATCACACATGTTATATAAAGCTTGTATGCTTCCTTCGAATTACGTTATTTTACTGATGATTTTCGTATAGCAAAAATTTTTAACATAAAATTTTCCGCAAAAATCTTTTTATATCATTCCATAGGAAGGCGTGGCGCAAAAAGAGAAATTTGTCTATAGATTTGATGAAGGAGGAAAAGAAATGGTTGACCTCCTTGGAGGAAAGGGAGCCGGCCTTGCTGAGATGACAAAGATAGGTCTGAATGTACCGCCAGGGTTCACTATCACAACAAAGGCATGCATAGCCTTTCTGAAGAATGGGGGTTTTCCAGAGGGAATGATGGATCAGGTAATGCAGGCGCTGCATGATCTGGAACAAAAGGTGGGAAGATCATTCGGCGACGAGAAGAATCCACTTCTCGTATCGGTAAGATCCGGTGCACCGGTAAGCATGCCTGGGATGATGGATACCGTTCTGAATGTCGGCCTAAATGACAGAACGGTTGAAGGCCTCGCATTCATGACGGATAACAGACGCTTTGCCATGGACGCCTACAGAAGGCTCATACAGATGTTCGGAGAGATAGTTTATGGATTACCTCATGAAGAGTTCAGAGGAATGATAGAAGAACTGAAAACAAAAAAACATTACGACGAAGATAGATTCACAGTTCAGGATCTTCAGTGGCTGATAGATAAATACCATACCATTTATAAAAAATATGGCAAGTCGTTTCCTCAGGATCCACAGACTCAGCTGGTTGAATCAATCAAGTCCGTGTTCAATTCGTGGAACAGCAAGAGAGCTGTTGCATACAGAAAGATGAATGGAATACGCGATGACATGGGAACTGCAGTGAGCATAGTTGCGATGGTTTTTGGAAACATGGGTGACGATTCTGCAACAGGTGTTGCTTTCACGAGGGACCCGAATACTGGAGAAAAGAAGGTATTCGCGGAGTATCTGACAAACGCCCAGGGCGAAGACGTTGTAGCTGGCATCAGAACGCCGAAGTACATTGATGATATGAAGAACGAGATGCCACAAGTCTACAGCGATCTGATGAAGACCTGCGACATACTTGAGCACCACTACCGAGATATGCAGGATATTGAGTTTACAGTAGAACGCGGAAAACTCTACCTTCTCCAGACAAGGACTGGAAAGAGAAGCGCAAGGGCTGCCATCAGGATAGCCTTGGATCTTGTTGATGAGGGAATAATATCTGAAGAGGAAGCGTTGATGCGCATAACGCCTTCAACCTTCGATAGGATAATGCATCCTCAGGTCAAGGTCACCGGAAAGGAAACTCCGCTGGGAAAAGGCCTAGCAGCATCTCCAGGTGCAGCCTCTGGCATGATCGTATTCTCATCAGAACGTGCACTGGAGATCGGAAAGGCCAAAAAGATGATACTGGTAAGGCCAGAGACCACAGCAGATGATGTGAGAGGCATGGCGGTATGTGAGGGTTTCCTCACCCAGAAGGGTGGCATGACATCGCATGCAGCAGTCGTTGCAAGAGCTATGGGGAAACCAGCCGTTGTAGGTGTTGAAGCCATGTCAGTGAATGTCAACGACAGAACAGTGACCATAGGAAACAGGGTTTTCAAGGAAGGAGATGTGGTGACCATTGATGGAACTTCTGGATTCTTCTATGAGGGTGAACTTCCCGTCGAGAAACCCACTATTGATGAGTATTCCAGCAGACTGCTGAAGATAGCTGACAGATACAGGAGGCTTGGAGTGAGAGCAAATGCGAACACTCCAGAGGAAGCAAAGTTGGCCAGGGAAAATGGCGCTGAAGGTATCGGCCTTGCCAGGACGGAAAGGATGTTTCTCGGAAATGACAGGATAGGCATAATGCGATCAATGATAATGAGTGAAACGACTGAAGAGCGCAAGAAGTATCTGGATCAGCTTCTCCCAATGCAGGTGCATGACTTCGTGGAATTTTTCAGGACCATGGAGGGCTACCCCGTGATAATCAGGCTTCTAGATGCACCACTGCATGAATTCCTTCCAAACAAGGAAGATATATTGAGACAGAT
>ERZ1669250.751-NODE-751-length-12867-cov-4.233531_pt1 | contig 12867 bp, 16 predicted proteins | sample MGYA00579295_ERZ1669250 | MGnify/ENA primary metagenome ERZ1669250 (study PRJEB41166, sample SAMN08046056) | hot springs metagenome | biome: hot spring; feature: acid hot spring; material: thermophilic sediment; isolation source: thermophilic sediment from acid...
ATAAACAATAGCATGCATAAGAATTATTAATTTCTTTATTTATATAAAATCGTGGTGAGGTATTTGGTCAATGGTGTTAAAGTAGCAGAGGCATCAGTACTTATAATTATAGCTATTATTGGATTTGGCTTATACTTATATGATGCAGCTCATTATTTAAATCCATTAATTTCTGGAGGCCAATATTTAAGGTCAAATCCATTAAAAATTCAGTTGGTATATAACGTATCTGAAAATATGATCGTCAATTCCTCTGTTGAGTCAGGCTGGATCCAAGTTATTGCTAGTATGTCAAAATATAATGATACATATGATGTATTAAGTTTTTCTGTGATTAATTTTGGCGGTAGCAATAGTATAGTTCAATCTCTTTATTTGTCAGCCGGAACAGGATTAGTCTCGAATTCAAATATACCATTTATAGCAAATAAGTCTTTATTGGTAAATTCAAGTAAGGAAATATTTTATAATAATACGAATCCAATACCGGTAGCAGTTCAAAATCTTAATTACATTTTAACTCAAAATGGAACTAAATATTATGTTAACTATGGTCAATATTATGATCTAAGCTCCGGTATATTAGTATATAGAACATTTAACTTAACAGCAAACAATACTTTAATTGCTAATGGGAGTATGATACTTCAAAAAGTTTATTACTTAAGCAGCAACAATTCATATATAAATCCATATATTTATGCGGCTATATTAGTGTTGTTAGGAATAGTTACAGCTGTAAGTTTGTTTGGAGCAGTCATTTTATTATCAAGCTAGCACAATTTCTTCCGGAAAGCTATCTTTTAATATCCATCCTTTAATACCGATTTTTGATATTATTATCCATGGAATAGGCCATAATTTCATACCTTCAATGTCTTTTAAGCTTGGTATCGGTGAACCATAGGGATGTGTATGATATAATGATACCACATTTAATCCATAATTTTCTGCTAATAAATGAGCAACAATCATATCATATGGATTTGCCAAAAATTCGACTTTGCTTTTTAATATATTTTCTACTGGCATTGCAATTTTTGTATAAATAACATCATCTTTTCTTTGTCCTATTAATACTCCTGTCTTTTCTTCTTCATATTTCAATAGATATTTCATAAATTGGACTAGGTTACCTAATAAAATTTTCAAATCTTATCACTCTACCTGTAGTATCTTTGCACTGAATGAAGGTACATTAATGATTGCGAAGGATGGATTGTTGAAAATTCCAGCGACTTCTCCAGGGCTTAATATTAAAACCCCGTTAACATAGTTTAAATATGGCTTATGGATATGCCCGAAAATAATTGAAGAATAAACTTTGGATTTTGCCAAAGAATTAGCTATGGCCAATGTCTTATCTAAATCTCCAAATCCATGGAACATAAATAAGCTGTGTCCATCTAGGTTCAATATTATTGGTTGTTCTTCTATTTGTATTTTATATATATCGGCAGTCCTTTTTAAATAAAGTTTATCCCCATCGTTATTACCATATATTGCATAGATTTTTTTATTTTTCAGTTTTTCTCCTAAAAATTTTAATGTAAAAGGAGAAATAATGTCTCCTAAATGAATTAATGCATCAATATTAAATTTAATTAATTGATTTACTACTTTTTCTAAGTTTTTAATGTTATCATGACTATCGCTTATAACACCTAAAATCATTGTTCCACCAATTAATTTTTCATATAAAAAGGTAATATTTTTATCGATTTAATATAAAATTTAACAAAATATTTTTTTGTATATATGTGTTATAACTGTTAATCTTATTATACATTGATAAACACAAAAACCTCAAACGCAATAACGTATACGGTGGAATGATTGAGTAATATATTACAAAAACCTGGAAGTAAAGTTTTGCTAATGGGGAACGAAGCAATAGCACGAGGATTTATAGAAGCAGGTGGAGGTTTTGCATCTGCATATCCAGGTACACCTTCTACAGAAATCGTGGAAACATTATCAGAAATTGCAAATTCATTAGGCATATATGTAGAATGGAGCGTTAATGAAAAGGTTGCATTAGAGTCAGCATATGGAGCTTCTATATCTAATGTAAGAGCATTAGCTGCTATGAAGCATGTGGGATTAAATGTCGCGGCCGATGCGTTGGCTAGCATATCTTATACAGGAGTAAAGTCAGGTTTAGTTATCGTTTCTGCAGAAGATCCTAGTATGTGGAGTTCTCAGAATGAGCAAGATAATAGATATTATGGGATGTTAACTTACGTGCCTGTTTTTGATCCTAGTGATCCTCAAGAAGCAAAAGATTTAACTAAGGCTGCTTTTGATTTAAGTGAAAAACTATCTCATCCTATTTTAATGACGCCTACAACCAGGGTTTCTCATACAAGATCTAATGTAATATTGGATGAAATTAAGCCTCCAAAGACAAAGGGATTTTTCTTAAAGGATAATTCCAGATTTGGCCTAGTTCCTGCTAATTCAAGAACTTTAAGGGACAAGCTTATTAATAAATGGAATTCAATTAAAGAAAGTTTAGAAAACTTTGAACCATATAATAGGATCGAAAACATTGAAAATGGAAAAGTTGCAATAATAGCATCAGGAGTTTCATATCAATATGCTAAAGAAGTGCTTAATGAAATAGGAAATTATAGGCTAATAAAAATATCAACTCCTTATCCTTTACCTAAAAAATTCATATTGAAAGGATTAGAGGATATTAAGAGGGCATTAGTTATTGAGGAACTTGAGCCTATAGTTGAAAATCAAATAAAGAACATAGTTAATGAAGAAGGATTAGATACAGAAATAGAAGGGAAGTCATATGTTGGCTACTCTGGAGAAATGAGTTTAGATAGAGCAAGGAAAGCAATAAAAGAATTTTTAGGCATTCATGTTAAACAAACCAATATAAAGAAGTTAAATCTTAGCATCCCAAATAGGCCTCCTTCTTTTTGTCCTGGCTGTCCACATAGAGGGACATTTTATTCTTTAAAGAGAGCTGTAAATTCCCTTATGATAAAACCAATATTTAGCGGAGATATTGGTTGTTATAGTTTGGGAATCAATTCTCCATATGATGAACAAGATATAATATTAGAAATGGGGGGAAGTATAGGAGTCGCAAATGGCCTTTCCCATGTTGCTGAAAATCAAGTTCCAATAGCTATAATAGGTGATTCTACCTTCTATCATGCAGGTATACCTGGACTTGTGAACGCAGTATATAATAAGTCACCCTTGCTTTTATTAGTTTTAGATAATATGACAACCGCTATGACCGGTGAGCAACCTGATCCAAGTTCTGGTATAACTGCTATGGGAGAAGAAACAAAAACAATAAACATAGCAAAAATTGCAGAAGGGATAGGAGTTGAAAAAGTTGTTGTATTTGATCCATTTAATATTAAAGAATCAACGGACAAATTAAAGGAAGTGCTTTCTTATGTTATAAAAGAGAAAAAACCAGCAGTAGCAATTGCTAAAAAAGCTTGTGCATTAAATGCAGTTAGGATTGCTAATAAAATTAAAGTTGAAATACCAATTTATCAGATTTTAGAAAACAAATGCACGGGTTGTGGCATTTGCTATAATGCGTTTGCATGTCCTGCTATATTTGTTAAAGATGATAGAAAAGCATGGATTGAGCCGAGTTTATGCACAGGTTGTGGTGTTTGTGTTCAAACATGTCCATATGATGCTATTAAACCAGTTAAAATTATTGATAAAAGGTGGGATAGTATATGGGAATAAATTCAAAAATAAATATAGTAATAGCTGGTGTAGGAGGTCAAGGAATAATAACATTGTCTAAAATAATTGGAGATGCCGCAGTAAAGGAAAATGTAAAAGTTCTTGTTGCTGAAACTCATGGTTTAAGCCAAAGAGGAGGTTCTGTAGAAGTTCATTTAAGGATAGGAGACGTTTACGCCCCATTAGTTCCTAAAGGAGAGGCTGATATATTATTATCTATGGAACTTATTGAAGCGGCAAGAAATATAGACTATTTAAATCAAAACGGTATAGTTATTACATCCGACGTTATATTAAGGCCCCCAATTCCTGGCGTAAAGCTTCCAAAAAAGGAAGAGATTGTATCTGAATTCGAAAGGAATAATATAAAATATTATATAATACCTACGAAAGATCTTTCAGAGAAAGCCGGAAGTTATTTATCAGAGAACATGGTTCTATTAGGTGCACTATATAAATTAGCTGATCTAGAAAAATTTATAAGCATCGATTCTATAAAGGAGTCGATAAAAACTATGAGAAATCCAGAAATAAACTTAAAGGCATTTGAATTAGGTAGCAGCTTCATTACTGGCATATGAAAAGTTTGGTTCAACTTTTATTTCAAAACCATAATAGCTCGAGAAACCAGTAAGTTCTCTTAAATCATTTAATAAAATTTTTCTCATAGAATTCAATACAATTTTCTCTAGCTTAGATTCTTCATCATCTCCTAAGCTATAGTATCTTTTTTCAATATCACCTAATTTTTCTAATATTTCTTCAACATTTCTAGCAATAAGTTTATTTACGTGCAAATCTAATGTGCTTTCCAATCTGATGCACCATATAATTTAATTGTCATATTATATTAAAACCAGGTATAAGGAAGTATTACTATTTTAAAATTTTTGATTAAATATAATTTAAAATAAGTATAAGGTCTAGATTAAATTAATATGTAACAAAAACTTTAAGAATTTATAATCCAATTTCCAAAAGCTAATGCAGCCTTAGCTCTATGGGAATACTTATTCTTTTCTTGAATATCCATTTCCGCAAATGTTTTATTTGCATTATAAGGTATGAAAATCGGATCAAAACCAAATCCATTATATCCTCTAGGATTTTCGCTTATAACTCCTTCAATGGTACCCTCAAATACTTTAAATCCTTTTTCATAAACATAAACAAGGCTAGTTTTAAAAGTTGCACCCCTATCTTTAATTCCTTCCATTAATTTTAATATGCCTTTAATTCCTATCGTTTTGTAAACATAGCTTGTATATGGCCCTGGAAAATTTGATAAAGACTTAATATAGAGTGCGGAATCATCTACAATTAAAGGTATTTTTATTTCATTATATGCATTTATAGCTGCATATATTGCAATTTGTTTTATGTCATCATTTTGAATTTCTATCTTTTTTGCGTTGCATTTTTTAAGTTTTATTTTAAAATTATTTAGAACTTCTTGGATTTCATTTATCTTTTCTTGATTTTCTGAAACTATACAGATTTCAAGGTTTCCACACTGTTTTTCTTTCTCCAACGTAACGTCCCCTTAGCTCTATTTCTCTTGATCTTTTAATTATTTCTTCTCCTTTATCAGAGCCTAGATGGTCAATATATCCTTTCCGAAATTCATTGAATATAATAGACGAAATTCTAGCATGGGTACTCTCAACTGCTCTTTTGTAAAGATGAATATCAACAGCTCTATCTTCTATGTTTGCAGAGTATTCTGATAAACCGAAATCTATTATATAGACCTCTTGCTCCTTTATTATTATATTAGATGTTGTAAAATCGTTATGGACTATACCAGACTTGTGGATTTTTGCAAGTTCTTTTCCAGCCAAATATGAGAACTTTAATGATTCATCGTTACCATTAATTAACAGGTCTTTAAGTGTTATGCCATAAATATATTCCATCACTATTACCCCTATAGAAGGATAAACAGCGTAAATTCTAGGTACATTGACACCATTGGCGTATGCAATAGATAAAATCTTAGCTTCTTTTTTGGTCCTAGAGTATCTCAATTCTATATCAAGATCTTCTTCCATGTAATCTTTTTTGGTCCTAATTTTGTATATTGCTTTTACATCAGCAAAGCTACCTAGTCTTATTTCTGATTCAGCTCCTCTTTTTAGCAATTGAAATTTCAAAAAGCTCTCTAAGTTTATTAAATCGTTGAATAATACCAAGGAATATCAACCTCATCTATTCTCCATCTCTGGTTAATATATGCCTTTTCTGGGTCAATTTTTATTCCATATTTCAATTCGTACAAAGCTGTTAATGCTATCATAACTCCATTGTCTCCACTGTATTTAAAAGGTACTGGCATATAAGAGGCACCTTGTTTTAACGCCATCTTTGTTAGTTTTTCATTTAATAGTTTATTAGCGGCAACACCACCTGTAAGTATAATCTCTTTTTTATTCGTATGTGCAACGCATCTTTCAGTTACTTCAGATATTGATGAAAATGCTATTTCTCTTAATGTATAGCAGATATCATTTAAATTATAACCTTGTTTTTTCAACCTTATGGCATGAGTTAATAGTCCTGAATATGAAACATCTTGACCTTTGACAATATATGGGAAACCTTTCATAAATTTACCTTTATCTGCACACAAATCAACTACATGATTACCATTAACAATATAAGGGGGTCCTAGGTTTACTTCTCTGGCAAATGTATCTAATAAGTTTCCAAGTGCTATATCTAGTGTTTCTCCAAATACTCTATATCTGCCATCAACGTATGTTGTTACGATAGAATTACCTCCTGATACGTATAGGATTACAGGATCTCTCATCTTAGTTAAATATCTAGCAATTTCCAAGTGAGCAATACCATGGTTTACTGGAATCAATGGTTTATTATACTTAACTGATAAAGCTCTTGCTACAGAAGCGCCAACCCTGAGCTGAGGACCCATCCCAGGACCTAAGGCGACACCTATTCCATCTAAGTCATCTATGGAAATATTTGCTTTACTAATAGCTTCTTTTATAGCATTTCCCGCAACTTCAGAAAAAAATTGGGCAACTTCTCTAGGTAATATACCTCCCTTATTTGGGACATAGTTTTTTCTGGATTCTCCAACTATTCCTCTATTTTCGTCAAAAATTCCAACTCCAAAAGTATGGGCTGTTGATTCGATTCCAAGTACAATCAACTAGTTTCACTTTTTAATCACGAATTCTGTATATCCGCAATAGCCACATTGATATCTTTCAACTGGTTTTAAATGATGGGCCATTATATTGCCACATCTTGGACATTTCTTGTTCTTTAATACAACGCTGTTGCTTTTGTAATCAACTTGATATAGTGTATGTATGTACGCCTTTGGCTTTTCTTTTGCCATTTACCTCACCCCTCTAAAGTATAGCCTCCATTTCTTTCTACTATGTATTTCATTTCATACTTTTTAGCAAATTCAGGAGTATTATAAACATGTATATGTACATTGGAAAGTCCTTGACCATAGCTAGTCTGTATAGATTTAACAAATACAGATGAAATATCCTTATTATAAGCTTGAGAAACAGCTTTTCTAATAGCAATCCTAGACGGTGTTGATTTTAATTCGTGATAAACTAAGCCTCTGATTTCTATCCTTTCAAACAACTTATTTTCATTTTCTGATAATACTTCTAACCATATATTGTTATCAATACTGATCTTTTTTTGTGCCATTTTTAACACCTTGGATTAATATTCACCATAAATAGACTTGCTTTTTTAGCTTATAAGTCTTTTTGATAAAAGGCTATTTTAAATGACTTCAGCTTTATTTCCATGTTATTAGAATTATGATTTTATGTATTTGTAAACATTAAAATTAAACGTATTATCTAAAAAGGAAATATTATATTTGGGTGCTGGGTATGCCTAATATATGCGCTGGATTTATTAAGGAACCTCAAATTTTAAGCATTGAAGATATAAGAAGTTATGAAATTAATAACGTATATAATGGAATCCCCCTTTTGCTTTTGATGGAAAATGCTGGAAGAGCTGTTGCAGATGCTATAGAATGTAGAATAGGGGATTTGAAAAATAAAAGAGTTATAGTTTATGCAGGCAGAGGAGGCAATGGAGGAGATGCTTTAGTTGCTTCTAAGCATTTATCTCTTAGAGGAGCAGATGTAACAGTTTATATGCTATATGATTTTAACTTGATTGAACATCAAGATACTTTGGTTAATCTGAAGAGCCTAATTAATACCAAGCAATTAAAAATAATTCACTTACAAGATCCAAAAGAATATAAGCCACAGGACGCTGATGTTTTAATTGATGGAATACTAGGTATAGGAGTTAAAGGTAAATTAAGAGAGCCTATAGCGAGCGCATTAAAGGCATTTAATTCTTCAACAGGTTTAAGGGTTGCAATTGATGTACCTACAGGAGTTGATCCAGAAACAGGTAATGTCGCTGAGGGAGCGGCAATAGCCGATGTTACTATTACAATGCATTCATTAAAACCAGGACTAATTAAAGATGAAGCGAAACATTACGTTGGGGATATTATGGTTGCTGAAATAGGTATAATTAAAGACTCCGAAATATATAGTGGGCCTGGAGATGTATTATTTAGGATACCTAAAAGGCCAAAGGATGCAATTAAAGGTGGTAACGGAAAGGTTTTGACTATTGGAGGTTCATATCATTATTTTGGAGCACCGTATTATGCTTCATCTGCGGCACTTTTATCAGGAGCAGATCTATCATTTTTAGCTTCGCCGGAAAAAGTTGCAATCTCTGCAGCTCAAAATAATCCAGGTATAATTCCTTTTCCACTTGAGGGAGATTACCTTAATGAAAATCATATTAGTGAATTAGCTGAAGAAGCAAAAAGAGTTGATGTGGTCGCGATAGGTCCAGGGTTAGGTAATAAAGAAGAGACTAAAGAAGCAGTTATTAAATTGATTAATTTACTTAAAGGGAAGCCAATAGTTATAGATGCAGATGCATTAAAATCAATAGCTAATTCTGATATAAAGTTATGGGAAGAGGCAGTATTAACTCCTCATAGAGGAGAAGCCGCTTTATTAGCAGGAAGAACAGGAGATCCAGAAGAGCTGTCAATAGAAATTGCAAATAAATATAATGCAACAGTAATAGTAAAAGGTCCTGTGGATGTAATATGCTTACCTAAAGGTAAATGCAGATATAATAAAACAGGTCATCCAGCTATGGCAGTTGGAGGAACAGGTGATGTTTTAACTGGCATAATATCGGGATTTTTGTCTAGAAGAATTACTTTAATGAAAAACGCTAATACTTTGCATGTAGTTACTGCGGCAGCATATATATCTGGGAAAGCTGGAGAATTGGCTGTTAAAGAAAAAGGAGAAAATATAACCGCACTTGATGTTTTAAATAATATACAAAATGCGATTAAAGAAACAGAGGTATATACTCGTGGTTCAGGATGATGAAATAAAAACAAGATATGATTATACTTATGATGGTTATGATGAACTTTATGGTTTAGAGCAATGGAGAAAATATGATTTTTTGTTTTCAATAGTTTTACCTAATGGAATCGTAGCTGATATTGGTTGCGGACCCGGCTTATTAATTGAATATTTTTATAATAAAGGATTATTGGATAATGTTTCAAAATTTTATTGTTTAGATTATAGTGAAAACATGTTAAAAATTGCTCAGCGAAAAATTTTGAAATTATGTAAAAATAAGTGTATCGCGTTGCTTGGAAATGCGGAATTACTTCCTTTTAAAAATAAGAGCATAGATTTCTTATTTTCTATTTCAGTGATAAATTTAATTGACAACTATGAAAAAGCTATCAGTGAATTTAGAAGGGTTAGTAAAAATGCATTTGTTTCATCTATTAAAAAATTAAGGCAAGTGAATATTAATGGAAAATTGATAGGAGAGAATGATAAAGACTTATTTTATTGGTTATAGTTTTACTAGTTTCTTTGTTTGCATTCATTAAAAAACCATGGCGGAGATATATATAATGATGCGAATGGTCCTTTTTGTGAAAATAATGTAATTATATATGAATGACATAACTTGTTATCCTTTCTTGTGCAACATGCAAAACTAGGTTCTTGAGCTAGTTTATCAATATAAATATTAATATTTACCCCTGGGTAAATTTCCACCGTTATTATAGCATTATAACTTTTATTTTCTTTTTCTGTATATTTTAGCCAAGTCCTTGGGAGTCTCAAATTGATCTCCTATATTTTATTTGTAGAGAAAACCTTATATTGATTTATTATAACTTAATATAAAAATGCAATAAATTTAATATTAAAGTAAAACTATATTAAATATCTATTGTCTCTTCACTTATAATTGGTATTCTTGATCTTGTTGGATGAGATTCCAAAATTTTAACGCTGTATCCTTTATATAAATTCATATTTTTTGGATTAAACCTTATGATCTTATCATTTATATTGACTTCTCCCCATATAATAGTACCATATGATGTAATTTCTTCATACCATCTTTTATCATTTTTAGCTAATCTTATAAATCTATTTTTTGTTTGAACTGAATCTTTGAATGATGCTGGGCAAAAGTGAACATATATGTTGCTATTTAATTTAGCCCATTCTAAAACTTTCATAGCAGCTTCTATGGATCCTTTCGCTGTAAAAGGTCTTCTTTCATCTTCATTTAGACCTCTTGAAATTAAAGCAGAAGCATTGGGTTCAACAAACTCCATTTCATCCAAATTTACAAATGAACCTCCATATTTTTCTACGTCGTTAATAACTTTTATGGCCCAATTTTCTAAACCTTTAGCTATTGGTATTTCAGCACCAACCCTCATATTTGTTAATTTCGATGCGTATTCGATAGCTTTTTTGTATTCTTCCTTAACTGGGTGGAATCTAATTTCATCAAGGCCAGCTTTCCATAAAGATACCAATACATCCGGAGTAGCATATCTACCGCTTGTATATAGATGTATATGAAATTCTTTCCCAAATCTATCTTTTAGCATCTTAATAATTTTTAATGTTCTTGGAAATTTTGTTAAGGGATCTCCTCCAGTTAAACTAGCACCCATTGCTCCTTGTCTCTCAATCTCTAAAGTAACTTCTTCTAATGAACTAACTTTCTCTTCATTAATATAAATCAGATCTTTGCCAAACCTTTCTTTGCTTATTGGACAATAATAACAATTGTCTCCACATATGCCAGTAACAAATATTACAGCCTTTAATCCGGGAAAGCATAGTTCACAGCCTTTTTCCATTTTACCTATTACTAATGCTAATCTTTTGTCACCCTTTATTTCACTTCTGGAAATCATTTTTTTCACTTTCAAAGTTAGTTCTCTATTAATAATAAATTGAAGAAGTTTTAAATTATCGTATTATATAATATCATTATATTAATTTAATTGATTACTGATCTCTCTATTATTTATCTTTAATTAAAATTAATCTTCATGCTCTGTTAGTAATGAAATATATGTTTTAACTTAAATTACGAAATTAAATTGGATATTCCTTTATAAATTAAGTATTATAGGATCTACTCGGTTTTTTGAAAAATAATATAGATTAAAATATAAATTAAAGAATTTTTTTAATGTAAATACCTATAACGGAGCCAATTAGTATGTATATACCATTTAACAATAAAGAAATAAAATTCCCGGTATTCCAGCAACTTCACCTGCATAATAAGATATTTTAAGTATTGAACCCCCCATAACTATATTATAATTGGACAAACTGTGTATTTAGTATAGAATAACAAAATTTATACATTTTATCTATATATTTCGATTTATTTTAAAGGAATTTTATTATAAATTAAATATATCTCATTTGTTTGGTAGGAAATTGTTTTGCCCTAAATTCTACAGTTTTGTCCTAAATTCTACACAGGTCTCTTACAAAACATCATGAGTAATGATTTCCTGAGTCTCAAAGATTACACACTTTACTATTGTACTCTTCTTAAAATCATTATACGCTTATGTGCAGGAACTCCTTACGAAGATTTAATACATACAGATACTAATATATACGTAGAATAGTAAATAATTAATAGAATAATATGATGTGATTAGGTATGGGAATAATAGCTAGAAAAGTGCAGAGGTTGGGCGCATCTTCATATGTAATTACTCTTCCTCATTCATGGATAGAAGCTCATAATATAAAGCCAGGAGATACGGTTTATATTGTAGATGATGAGGATAAACTTTCTATAATTCCTTCACAAAAAGATGAAGAAAAAAGTAAAGCAGTTTACGAAATGGATTTAAGTAAAATTCCTATTCCTGAAATAGCTTCTCTAGCTATATATTGTTTGTATGTTCATAATTTAGGAGATACTATAATAAATTTAGGTCCATTAGGTAAAAAAGGTGTCGAATCAGCAAAGCAAGCCGCTCTATCTCTTTTAGGGCTTGATGTATTCGAATTAGGAGAATCAAAGATTATGATTAGACCTGTTATAGATGATTCTAAAATAGAAATAAAGCAAGTTATTAAAGGTTTAGGTATGATAGTTTCTGATATAGCTGGTATGCTCAAGGATGCCTTAATGGGACTAGATGTTACACAATCTTTACAATTAGGTCAGAAGGATTTGCTTAAATACCAGCATTTGGTTGAGAGACATGTTGTAGATACTATGCTTCATGGAAAGGGAGATGTGAGACTTCATGCATTAGTTTTAGGTAGTGGATTATTAGGAGTCGTTGGATATATTATATTAGATGCTGCAGACAAAGCTAACAAGTTAAAAATAAGATCAGATGAAATAGCTAGTTTGGTTCAAAACATAAAGGATATATTACCTCAATTGGGATCTATCGTAGCACAACCTAGTATAAAAAGAACTCAAGAACTTCTATTACAAACCATGGCGATAACAATGGATATAGAAGAGAGATCAATAAACTCAAAGGATTCAAGCCAAACTATAATATTAACTAAAATGGCAGACGCGCTTAAGCTCTTAGATGTTATTCTGTATGTGATAACCTGCAGCGCAGCTACTTCAGAAGAATATCTAAAAAAGGTTAATAATACTGGATTCAATGCTTGATTTTAGGTGAAGTTATTTTCCCCATTAAAGATTTTGCTATAACTAGTTTTTGTATTTCGTTTGTTCCAT
>ERZ1669250.752-NODE-752-length-12860-cov-5.566419_pt1 | contig 12860 bp, 9 predicted proteins | sample MGYA00579295_ERZ1669250 | MGnify/ENA primary metagenome ERZ1669250 (study PRJEB41166, sample SAMN08046056) | hot springs metagenome | biome: hot spring; feature: acid hot spring; material: thermophilic sediment; isolation source: thermophilic sediment from acid hot...
AATATGGCAGAGAAAGAATTATCTCAATATCCATCTGAAATTGAAGAGTTTTTATCTATATCTACAGGAGCTTCATTAATAATTAAAGGAAACCCTGGTGCAGGTAAAACAACGTTAGCTCTACAAATTCTTGAAAAATTGCAGACAAAGTTCAAGATAATATATTTCTCTACAAGAGTAGGAGATGCTAGTCTATATTCACAATTTCCATGGCTAAAAAACATGGAGAAAAATCTCAAACTGTTGATAGCGTCAAAGATGTTATTACAGGAACTTTCAAAAGAGCAGGAAACTAAAGAGGAGAAACCTATTAAGGACTTTGGTAAAAGGTTTTTACAAGAAGTGACTGGAGAAACAACAAAGCAGGTATACAGAACATATTACAACATGTATTTCAAGAATAATCCTTCACCCGAAGTTAAAAGAGTATATGATGATGTGGAAATGAACCTTCCGCAAAAAACATTGATCGTTGTTGACTCAATTGAGGGTATTTCTAATAAATATGGTATTTCAGAGGCAAATTTCATTTATATGATGCAAAAAGACCTTGTCGAAGCTGCTGGGGCATCAATAATATTCGTTTCAGAAAAGGAGCATTTAACACCTGAAGATTATGTTGCAGATGGCGTTATTTATGAAATGCATAACATAGAAGATGGTAAAAGGGTAAGAATTATTAATTTAAGTAAATTGAGAGGTATTGAAATAAAGCAGCCAAGTTTTGCTTATACATTGCAAAATGGTAGATTTAGGGTGTTTTATCCAGAACAATATATGAAGGAAGAGGTTAAAAAATTTGAATATACCCCAAATACTGAGAAAAGGTATAAGACTGGAATACCAGAATTCGACCAAATGTTATACGGAGGCTTAGAACCAGGATCATTCTTTACTATAGAGGTTGATAAGAACGTTTCGCATGATGAGTTTCAATTATTCATTAGGCCAATAATGCTCAATTTCCTATTAAATAATATTGGAATATTCATGATACCGATAGGCGGATATTCTGTACAAAAATTAAAAGATGATCTAGTAAGGTTTATACCAGAAAATCTATTTGAAAGCAAGATTAGATATATAGACTATTTTGTTGAAGAAACAAGCGCACCATATCATGTTCCTGCTGGGGGAAGTGACTATAATGCAATTAATCAAAGGATATTTAGAGCAATGCTTGATCTATCCGGCATGGAAACTAAACCAATGCTTCATTTCATGGGGATGGATACACTTGAATACATAAAGGGTACTGAATCTGCAATAAAAGAGATTTTCAGCATGTCACAGGCAATTAAATCATCAAAAGATGTTGGAATTTCAATTGTTAGGGTAGGACAATCATTGAAAGATGAAATTATAAACATATCTGACTATTATGTAAAGTTGGTTTCAATAAACAGTGTTCCATTTATAACAGGCATAAAACCAAGAACGGTCTATTATGCTGTAGAAGTGAATAGAGATAAAGGATTGCCAAATATTAGATTAGTACCAATGCTGTAAATTTTTTAAAAAAATTTAAATTATTAATTCTTTTTTTAGTTTAATATTAAATTAGGGGATGGTTTTATGCCTAATTTATCAGATGCCGGAAGAGAAGAATATAAAAATTCTGAATTTATATTAGAGGCCGCCGGCATCGATTTTACTTATTCCAATGGTTATAAAGTTTTTGAAAATGTAAATATTCAATTAAAAGAAAATACGTTTGCTGCAATTATAGGGCCATCTGGAATAGGAAAATCAACATTATTAAGAATATTGGGGGGATTTTTAAAACCAGACACAGGGGCCGTTTATTTAAAAGGAAAAAAGATTGTCAAGCCCACTTCTGATATAATATTGATACATCAATCGATAGTAACTTTTCCATGGATGACAGCTTTAGAAAATGTTATGATGCCTTTAAAGATAAAAAAAATTCCAAATGAATTAGCTGAAGAAAAGGCAATGAAATACTTGGAACTTGTTGGCCTACAAGGTTTTGAAAATTTGTATCCAAAGGAAATGAGTGGTGGGATGAGACAGAGAGTCGCAATTGCCAGAGCATTGGCTGCTGAACCTACAGTGTTCCTTATGGATGAACCTTTTGCACATTTGGATGAATTAACAGCAGAAGGTTTAAGACAGGACATTTACAACATATTATTTAGTCCTGAAACACCATTAAAAGTTGTTGTATTGGTTTCACACAATCTTACGGAAGTTGTTGAATTGGCAGATGAAATATTTGTTTTAAACAATATACCAGCAACAGTAATAGCAAATATACCTGTTACAATATCTAGGCCGAGGAATCCTAGATCAGATGAATTTAATCAACTATTGGATAATTTATACACACATTTAACACCTCCTAGGATAAAAACTAGGTGATATCATGAACGTTTTTATTTTAATAATATTGGCAGTATTTGCTACAACAGGAAGGGTATTCTTCCTCATATTATTGGCTATAGTTTCTGGATGGTTTTTATCTTACGCATCAATTAAAAGTAAAATATTTGAAGAAATTTATATACCGCTGACAGAAATTTTTGAATCTGTCCCTGTTATTTCATTCTTTCCCATAGTATTATTGATATTCGTTATTAATATTGGAGGGGAATTAGGTATCGAATTGGCCGTCGATTTTTTAGTTTTCACAGCTGTTGTATGGAATATATGGATGGGAGAATATCAGGCATTTAAAACAGTACCAAATGAAATGGTAGAGGTATCTGAAAATTTAAACATGAATATATGGCAAAAATTGAGGTATGTATACATTCCATTTTCAATACCAAGGGTAGCTGCAAACCTATTTCCAAGTGTTTCAGATGGATATTTTTACATTACTGTGAGTGAAGTTTTCACAGTGGGAACAGTTCAATATCACGCATTTGGTATTGGTTCACTCTTGGTGGAATTTTATTCAAAAAATGAAATGCAATACATATTTTATTCACTTCTAATACAGGGAATTTTAATAGGTTTTGTAATTGTTTTACTAAGACAATACAGTAAATATGCTGTTGCGAAATATACATTGGATACAGATGCACCAATAATTAGAAGGGGTAGAATAAATGTTAGAACTACAACTAGGATAATATCAACAATAGCAAGAAACCCAGTTTCAAGGTTGGCTGGATATTATAGACAAAGAACATCATATAAAATAAAAAAGGAGGAATTTGAAAAGGAGGAGAAAAGATACAACATAGGAAAATATTTGGTTTATTCAATAGGCATCATTTTGCTTATTTTAATAATTTATGGTTCACTTAAATTGATATTTTCTATAGATAGATCAACATGGATGAAACTTTTTTCTATAACGCCTGAAATTCTATTATATATGGCTTTTGATTATCTTAGGGTTTTAATAATATTGTTAATTTCAGTGATAATGGCAATTTTCATAGGTTATTACTTGGCAATGCATAGAATAATGGAGGCCATTTTTGTCCCAATTATTCAAATATTTAGTTCATTCCCACCACCATTATACTTTCCAATAATTTTTGGTATCACTTATCCATTTATTTACCATTATTTTGGGAATTTTTATACTGAAGTATATGTACTTTTCCTTGGCTTTATTAGTACATTCTATTACGTTTTCTATTCATATTGGATTGGTGTAAAGGCATTGCCATCAGAATATTTTGACATAATGAAAAATTTGAACATGGGGACATTATCAAGGCTAAGGTACATAATAATACCAGGAACATTTCCATATTTAATAGCCGGAATAACATCAACAGTAAATAGTGCATGGGGAGGATTGATGATAGGTGAATATTGGCCATATATTGTAGGAGACAAAAGTTTAGAGGTACAAAACGGATTAATGAAATTTATAGATGTAAATACATTGAATGGAAATATTGCATATGCAGCGTGGGCATCATTTATTCTTGCGATTGTAGTTGCGATCTATTCAATATTCTTCACAAAGAAAATGATGGATTTGGCTAAGAAAAAGTATGTCGCTGAGGAGGGCATATTTGCCACATAAAAAATTTAATAAGGATAATTACAGTTGTAGGAATATATATGACTGAAGTTATAGATCCTAATGCGAGAATAGCAGATTTGGTAGGCCTCTTATATGTATTAACAAACATATTTAATGGAAAAACAGATTTATATAAGCTCGAAAAGGAAATGGAAGTTGATCTTGATGATTTAATGCCCATAGTTTATACAGCGGTTAACCTTGGATTTGTAACATTGGATTCAGGTGACATAAATGTTACTGAAAAAGGTAGAGAATTTGCAAAGTTGGGTATAAAAAAGAGAAAAGAGATGATAAAAGAATCCATAAAAAATATGGAGCCTTTTATTACAGCTTTACAATTGAAAAAGTTTACATTGCAAGAATTGTTGGAAGAATTGGTAAAAAAGAATATTTACCAATATAATTCACCTTCTGGATACCATGACCTTGAAGTTATATTGATAGAATGGGGAATTTATTCTGGTCTACTGAAAAAGGAAGAGGATTATTTTGTCACCAATATGGGGAAACCTGCAAAAGGGTAAAATTGTTAACTGAAAATTTTGGATATATTATATACTGATTAAAATCAATGTATTCCCCATCTATTAATAACAATTTTTCGTTGTTAAAATAAACGTATTGTTGAGGACCATAATAAATATATTTTCCAGGTGCTATAAAATCTGTTTTATTTTTTATATTCATGGGAACAAAATACAATGGATATCCGGAATAATTTTCCTTTAGGAGAATCATACCGTATGCTTCTGCATAGATGGAATAATTCTTTAACAATATAAATTCATTTACTACCTGAAACATTGTCTGATTATATTCGGGAAAATAAACGGAGTAATTATCGAAAAATCTCGAATATGGATCGGTTATGATATATTCTGGATATGTTCCAGGACGCATAAAATCTGGTAATATATAATTATACTTTTCACACAAATTTGGCATATTGTCCTGTATTAAGACTGTTGAACCATATGGAATCAAAGAAGATATTTTCCAAAGATATTTATCATAAATAGTAACAGAGATATTTTTCTCCATGCTGTAAGAATAAATGATGTGTGAATTAATAGGCCCCCAAGGCATTAGAAAAAGGGCAAGAATTACATTTATTATAAAAATTGTATATATTATTCTTTTTAAAATATTTATCTGAATAATATTTCTTTTAATAAGTATAAACAAAGCTGATAATAGAGAAATGAACAATATCGGTATATATAGACTGGGGTACTGGAAAAACATTGGCATTATGTACGGGAAATAATTATTTAGAAATGCGAATCCAAGGTAAGGAATTATAAGATATATGTATTTATAATCCAATAGAGGTATAAATAATAGAGGAGATAGTATGAATATCAAAAACATGATCTTTTGTGTATATGTTGTTGAAATAACCTTCATATAATAATCAATTGATATATAATTTGTCCAGTAAAATAGATATCCAATGCCAAAGTAAACGGTAATTATTATAAAAAGTATTGTAGAATATATGGCCAAAATAATTGAAAATTTTTTGTTCTTCTTTTCTATAAAAGTTATGATAGAAAATATTATTACAATAAGTGGAACAAGATAGTCAGTTAAATTTGATAATATGAAAAACAGTGCAGACATCTTGTAATTTTCTTTTAAATAGAAATAGAAACCTGTCAGGAATAGTGGTGGGAAAAGGGCCATGAAATGGAAGTCAAACCAGTTAACACCGCCCAGAGGATAGTAAAAAATATATGTAAGGGATATTAATAATGCAAGCTTATCATCATTCAAATAGTGCTTAGATATTCCGAAAAGTGGAAACATTGCTAATGGAATATAAAATGATTGAAATATCAATAAAACCTTAGGATCTGGGTTAATAGAATATAAAAAACCCATGGGTATATATATCAATTTATTCATCGCTATTGTTGGCTGTCCATTCTGATATAATAAAAATTTAGATTTTATTACAGAATAAAGGAGCTGAGAAGCAACCCCAAGGTCAAATACGCCAGAATTGAACGCCAAATACCTTAATACAGTTATGGTTGACCATAGCGTTCCATATATCAGATAAAATAAAAATAATATGTATATATATTTATTTATTTTCATAATTATCTATCATTTCCATTACAATTTTAATTGCGAAATCAAGTTGCGTATCTTTGTTATTTGCATAATCATCTGGTGTTATTTCCACACAATAATCGGGTTCAGTTCCATGATTCTCTATGCCAAAACCAACGTCCATGAAATAGAATGCGTATTCTGGCTGTGTCACTATGGAACCATCGATTAGCCTTCTCTTAGGTTCAATTCCAATGACACCTCCCCATGTTCTCTTTCCTATCAATGGCCCTATCTTCATTACCTTAAAGGCATGCGAAAAGATATCTCCGTCCGAACCGGCTAATTCATTTGTTATACATACAATAGGTCCTTTTGGGGAAAAATAGGGATATCCTTCTTTTATACCATATTTAGGATAATCGTATCCTATAATTTTTCTTTTCAATTTATCCAATAATAGCCAGGATACATAACCACCTCTATTAAATCTTACATCTATTATCAATGCAGATTTTGAAATTTCTTCAAAATATCCCCTGTGAAATTCTGTGAATCCAAATTCAGACATGTCAGGGATATGTATATAACCAACTAGTCCGTTTGTTTTTTCATGTACATATTTTCTATTTCTTTCAATCCAATCTCTATATATTATTAAAGATTCATCACTGATGGTCTTAACATTGTAATAAAATTCATTATCATTTCTTTTAATTTTTAGCCTTATAACATCGTTAGGATGATTTATTAATATTTTTCCTGGAGGATTCGATCTATCAACTTTCATGACATTTATTTCCAATATTACTTCATTTTCTCTTATGTCAATGCCTGAAGATATTAAAGGGGATCTCTCATCCAATCTACCATTGTAAATCCTTTTTATCTTAAATTCCTCATCTATCTCCGCACCTAAATATCCTCTTACTTCCAATTCTGAATTAAAGTAATCTCCAAGCATTTCGTAGGAATGGGATGTGCCCAATTCTCCCTGCATTTCCCATATCAAATCAGACAATTCTGATCTTGTTGATATCTTATTCATTAATTTATAATATTTATTAAATATATAATCCCATTCGATGTCTTTATCTTTCCAATAATTCTCCTTCATCATAAACCACGTTTCGTATAACATTTGGGTGAATTCTTCTTTTGGATTTGAGGATATTTTAATCCTATTTGCATTTATTATACCCGATTCCCTTCCAGGTTCATTTGATTGAAAATCATTTTTTTCCATGGAATTAATTAATCTAATGATTCCATCGTAATAATATATTATCTTTTTTCTATCACCAGATATATTATAAAATTGCACTTTTTCAACAAGCGTCTCTTCTATTTTTTTCTCAATGTTATAATGCTTTATTTCATATGTTTTTCCTTCTTTTTCATTATAATTCTCCGAAATAAAAATAAATCCGTCTGGTGTGGCCTTTAGATCTGAAAATTTGCCGGGTTTAATTGGGACTGAGAAAATTCTCTTTGAAATGTCTTTTAAATCTACATTAAATTCCTTTTCTTCTTCATTTAATTTTTCTATAAATGGATTTTTTATATGTTCTTTTAATGCAACGCCAAATATTTTTGAATTGTTTGGAAATGCTAAGGAATTTAATGCTTCGTCCATTTCTGGCCTAATCGGGTATATTGAAATAAAATAAAGAAACCTACCTTTGGGATCAAATGAGGGTGAAATATCATACATATAAGTACTTTCTATCTCAACATATTCATAACTCTCTATATTTCTTATTCTAATTTTTTTACTTGAATACGATTTTCCTATTGAATATGCAATCCATCTGCTATCTGGAGAAAATTCTAAATCATAAATGGGACCCGTCTTAGATTCATCTATTATATCGATCTTTTCCTTTTCTAAATCTATTAAATGTATTTTTAGCCTATTTGTAGAAAATATTATCTTTTTACCATCAGGTGAAGGAAAAATATCCAATACCATACCTTCCTTTATTTCAAACATTTTGGTTATGTTTCCATTTTCTATTAAGACAACATATTCCTTCCCATCCTTGTTCATTATTGCAGCACATCTATTTTTGTCCAAATATTTTGATTTCATCAATCTTATTTGATCTGTAATAATTACGGGGCCATCAAATAAATCCATTTCATACAGTTTACCCCTTATTGAAAATATTCCCCTTTCACCGTTGTAATTTAAAGATATGTAATCTATCTTTTCAACCACATTTGGCAAAAATCTCTCTTTTAATGTTCTTTTAGGACCATAAACGTCTATATCAATCTTTTTAATTTCACCATCATAAATATATAAATCACCTGCCATCTGAAATATTATTCTTTTGCCATCTGAATTTGCATTTCTAACGTAATATTCTTTATTATCAGTTATTTTTATTATATCCCCATTTTCATAACAGTAAATTCTTCCAACACCTTCATGGTCTGAAACAAAACATATTTTATTCTCGAAAATCATTGGGCTTCCAATGTTTCCATTTAAATTTTCTAATATTCTAACGAAATTTTTATTTTCGTATGATACCCATAGCTGTCCTACTGATCCTCCTCTGTACTTCTTCCACCTTGCAGGGTCACCTATGTTTCTGCCAATTAGTATAAAATTATCCCCAAATCCTATATAAGATGCATTACCATAATTTAATTTCTTTACTCCATAATTTTTTAATGAAATATAAAACAATTCAGGGTAATAGTTCAAAGGTGATTCATGTGTTGACATAAAATATATTTTGTCTTCATAAGAACTTACTGGCTTAATATTATTACTTCCAAAATATGTTAATCTAACAATGTTTGAATCTTCAATAGAATATAAGTAAAGATCAGCCTGAGGTTTAATATTTTCTTTCCCCAAACTTTTGAATACTGAAAAAACTATAAATTTACCATCAGATGAAAATTTTGGATATTTAACAATTCCTATTCCTTCCGTTATCCTTTTGAGAGAACCATCGTACAACCATAAATCGTCTTCAGTCACAAATGCTATTTTTTCATCATATATATCTGGATACATTAAATAATGATCCATAAAAATTAAAATGAAAAAAGATAATTAATTTTTTCATTTTGAATTGTTTGATTTCAAAATTTTTTCAAAATCTTCCTCGTGTACGTATCTTTTTCCCATTAAAGCGGATAAAATTGTGGCCAAGATAGATAATATTATTGCAATGTAAATTGAATAATCTAGCCCTATCATAAATGATGGTCCTAAAATATTTGGCAAAAATGTTGGAGATTCCAAAACCTTTAAAGCGTTTGGTGGAATATTTGAAATCAAATTTTGAGGTAAACCTGCCAATGGATTCACACCCAGAAATGCGCCAAATAAAAGCCCGGACGCGGGTATTTGTGATAATATATAAGCAACATTTCTAGGTATTCCGTTTTGTATAGAATATTTCATAATTTGACTTGGAAGGTTTTGGCTAAACATTGTAATAGTTATTGAAAAGAATATTGCCATGCTAATTGTTGATGCTATATTGTTGATTGTCATCCTCATTCCATTGGCTGTGGCCCTATCCTTTGATGAAATTGCATTCATTATGGCTGTAGTGTTAGGGGATGCAAATAATCCACCCCCTACTCCTATCAAAAATAATATAATTTCGAATTCTAAAAGGTTAAAATTGTAAGGCAACAATGTTAAAAGGAATAAAGATATTGTAGTGATTGCCATTCCAACAGTTGCAAATATCCTTGCACCATAAATATCTGTTAATGCACCACCAATAGGGCCAAAAATAACCATGCCTAAAAGCATAGGCAGCATATATATTCCTGCCCAAAATGGAGTTTCTGAATATGAAAATCCATGTAATGGCAAATATATACCTTGCAACCAAATTATAACTAGAAACATTACTGCGCCTCTCCCAAGTCCGGAGAACAATAAACTAAAATTTCCAAATGCAAATGGCCTTATCTTAAATAAAGATAGATTAAACATTGGTTCTTTCACATGTTTTTCTATATAAATAAAAAGTAAGAGGAAAATAATGCCAATGACAAATGATAATATTACCCAGGGATTTCCCCAACCCATTTGTGAATTTCCATATGGTTCTAATGTATATGTAAATCCCAATGAAATTAATATCAATGATATTGCTAGCGTTATGTTTCCCCAAATGTCCAATTTTGAGGGATGCTTTATTTCCTTTTCCTTTAATTTGAATATAGACCAAAAAGTTCCAGCAACTGCAAAAGGAATATTCACTATAAATACTAAATGCCAATCATAATTTGATAAAATTCCACCCAATATTAAACCTAATAATGAGCCAACAATAAATGCAATTTGATTTATTCCTAATGCTTTGCCTCTTTCATTCGGTGGAAATGCATCTGTTATTAATGCAGTAGAATTTACCATTAAGAAACCTCCACCTACAGCTTGAACCATTCTAAATATTATTAATAATAAAGCACCAAAATTACCTGAATTGCTTGGAACTATTGAAAGTAAAATGGATGCAATTGTGAATATTATAAAACCCCAAGTATACATTTTTACTCTTCCAAAAATATCCGATATTTTACCAAATGATACTAAAACCGAAGCTAAAACAATTGAATAACCCATCAAAATCCATAATAAATAAGTAAATTCTCCACTTGAAAATGGATTTATATTTAATCCCCTAAATATAGTTGGTAACGTTACCATAACTATATTCATGTTTATTGACGCCATCAAGGCGCCAAGCATTGTATTAGTTAAAACAGTATATTTGTATTCCATTGCGAAAGAATAAATCATTTATGTATAAAAGAATTATGATATCAATTTTCATAAAATGTATTATTAACATAGAAATTTTTACCAAAATGCCTAAATTTCCCAGAAAATATTTTATTGAATTTTCAAAATATGCGAATGATGCACCAATAATAGTCTATAAATATCTTACCACAAATAAGTAAAGAAATGGTCTAATGATAAATTATCCAAAAACATAATAGATCTAAATGAAAAATTATGGATCTTGTTATCTAAAAACATGAGACACTCTAATTGAAAAAATAAAGATTAATTTTTAATTACAGTTAAAAATATTTTACTTTGTATAGGTTTGGAGAAACCTGGTATGCTTGCAATGAATGGTATAGTATAGTTAAGGGTTCCATTTAAATTTGGTTTTACTACAAGCATAATCCCGACAAAAATCTGAAAGCTTCTTGGAATATGAGAACTCTGATTGATATAAAAAGTATTAGTTTTTGAAATGGTATTATTTATAAATCCCCCTAAAAGCCCTCCTGGAACAGTAACATTTTTTGATAAAGAAGTAGAATAAAAATATACCTGTACTAACCAAGGCCTGGAAACATTTGGAACAGGACCAATAATAAATTTGACTTCCTTAGGATTAAATGAATCCCTTATTACACCATCAACAAAATAACCGAAAACAATCCAATAACCTCTCTCTCCTGTAACATTATACTCTATGATATATTCCCATATGTAAGTGGAAAGTGTGTTATTGTTATTGATTAACGTGACCGATTGATTTGATGTAATATTTATGTTTAAACCTATAATTTTTGTTATGTTGTTTGGAATATAAATGGTAAGAGCTGTATCGTGTTCTTCTACTGTTTTTATTGGGTAAGGATTGTAAATAGTGGAAAAGTATAATAAAATAATCAATATTGCAATGATAGGTGTTATTATGTATATATATTTCTTTTTCATAGAATCACCACTAAATTGGTTTTGCTTTATCAATTAATAATATACCATTAACTATAAAATTATTTTGATAATCAAGGGAAATGTCGTAAACAGTGAATTTACCCTTAATAAATGTTATGTTTTTTATTGTGATCCATTGCCCTATTATTGGATTATATAACATCCAGCCAACCTTTAATTGATCTGGATTAATAAGCATTCCAAAATTGGTACTGTTTTTAAAGTAAATGGGTTGGTCTGTGGGAGTAAGATATAATTCCCCATTGTTGATAGACTCTATTTCATTAACATATGTTTTGGAAACAGATGTAATCATAGATGTTGTTAATTTCCCAGTACTTGGGTTTAAGGAGACAACTATATCTCCTCCCTTTAAACTCTGTACTTTTTTATAGCCATCAGGAGTAAGTATTTTTGTATTTTTAAGAACACAACCTCCAATTTAATGAGGTTTTGGCTCTATTAAAATGTATGTATCTGTTTCATTTGTTTGAGAATTAATTTCCCATTCATATGTTGTTTTGGTATAAAGTGTTAAGGTATATGAATAATTATCTTGAACATATTGATATGGTATAGCCCCATGCAAGATAGAGGATTTACATACAATGACGGATCTAAATATGCCCAACTTCATGTTGATTGGATAAATACCACCACCAGAATATGTTGTTCCTACCCCTGAAACTACAATATATAATATATCAACTCTAACAGATTCACTTATTCCTCCAACTGTGCTATTTACCTCTATGCAAGAGATATTAATTGCGTTGAAAATAACTCCACCATCTTCCCAAATATGTCCAAATGGTACCGTCATTAAATATATATATTTCGATTGGTGTGAGAACATCTGCTAATTCATAAAACTATAGTAAGAAAAATGAGACTCCTTAAATATTTTATGAATAAAAAGGTTAAAAAAATTTTAAAGGATACCATAAAAATATTGTCTGAAAAGACTTAGATTTATATTCACTCAAAGAAGATTGATCTTTTAGAGCATTCTTAAATGTTTATAGATTCTGCTTTACTTAATAATGTAAAAAAATTAATTTT
>ERZ1669250.753-NODE-753-length-12812-cov-3.682998_pt1 | contig 12812 bp, 13 predicted proteins | sample MGYA00579295_ERZ1669250 | MGnify/ENA primary metagenome ERZ1669250 (study PRJEB41166, sample SAMN08046056) | hot springs metagenome | biome: hot spring; feature: acid hot spring; material: thermophilic sediment; isolation source: thermophilic sediment from acid...
TAAGGAGAGAGTACCAAAGGGTTATAGGAGGGCTGAGTTTGATAATTATATTCGTAGGTATAGAACCATTAATGAGGTTAGAGCGATGATTAGGGCTAGGGAATTAGGTATACCAGTGCCTCAGGTCTTTGATGTTGACCTCCTTAACATGAGGATTAGGATGGAGTATCTTAGGGGTATTTCGCTTGTTAAATTATTGCTGGATAATGATGAGGTTAGTAATGAGGTACTTAGCTACGTAAGGACCATGGGTAATTATCTTGGTTTACTCCATAAGAATGGTATCGTACATGGTGATCCAACACCAGCAAACATGCTGATTGTTAACGGGAAGCTCTATATGATAGATTTTGGTCTTTCAGAAATTCTAGGCAGGACACCAACACTTCAGGATTTAAGGGCGTTGTATAAATTGGCTATTGATATTAATGTTACTATGAGGTCCTTTGAGGCGCTTCGTAAGGATAAAAGCCAAGTACTATTTAGGGACTTTTTCCAGGGCTACGAGGAATCACTAGGTAAGGATTTGGCATCAAGGGTTCATGCGTTAATGGGCAGGATACGGAGAATGGTTAGGTATGCCGTTAAGTAAGAAATATGACCTATTTGTCTCTTATCTCTAATATTGATAGGGCACGTAATTGATTCTACGTGATTTAGGAACAAATAAATTTTAAAACTCGCCCAGTAATCGTTAAGCGTGCCTCATCGCAGTAGGCATAAGCGAGGTAGGAGCTCAAGCGTAAGGCCTGTGTCTAAAGTTACGCCATCCTGGGTTTCGTACACGCAGGAGGAGGTTGAGCAATTAGTAATTGAACTTGCAAAGAGAGGCTTCTCGCCATCAATGATCGGTGTAATACTTAGAGATCAGTACGGCATACCACTTGTTAAGCCCATTACTGGTAAGGACATTACTGAAATTCTTCAGGAGCATGGCTTAGCTCCTCAAATACCTGAGGATTTAATGAACCTAATTAGAAGGGCTATACGTATTAGGAAGCACCTTGAGGAGCATCCAAAGGATCTTAGTGCCAAGAGAGGATTAAACCTGGTCGAATCTAAAATACATAGGTTGGTTAAGTACTATAAGCGTGTTGGCAAATTACCACCTGATTTCGTATACACGCCAGAGGCATTCTCAATGCTCACCTAATCAAGAGGCGTTACTTCTGCTAACACGTATTCATCATTCTTACACTTAACTCTACCAACCTCCCTAAGAATCCTTATCTTTGTCCCATCCTTAAGCACCTGCTCACTGGGTATATACCTCCTTAACTCATCGCAGTTGCCTTGAGGTACTTTGTACGTTATTGTCACATCCTCAATAAATGACTTAATGGGTATTGGAACGATTATTGGCAACTCCTCAGCTATTATCGGCACCATATCCTCGCCGGTCAATAGACACTTATTGGGTTGTGGAAGGCCGACATGCCTAACATTAACTATTTTGTATACCCTACCTGGCTTAAGCTTAGCAACACAAATACTATACAACCTACACCTTTTACATTCACCAGGTATTGAGTAAAGCCTGAAGGTTTTACCTACGACGGCTTGTTCCTTACCTATTAAGGTCATTACGTATTTCCTGCGTTCCATGTAATTAACCACCAATTAGTACTCTACTTCTAACAAACTCAATATTCAGCAATAATTCCTTAAGTATTAACTTGACCTGATCAACATCCTCAATATTTACTAATGAGGCTGGCGAATGAATGTAACGAGCAGGGGTTGATAACACTAACGTTGGTACACCGACACTATGAATGTGTATTGCGCCCGCATCCGTACCTCCATAAGGATTCACCTGCACTTGATACCTAATACCCTTTGAATCAGCAAGTTCAAGCGCTGCTGATAGTAATCTAGGGTTAGCTATCATAGACCTATCAAAGGCCCTTAAGGCAACTCCTCCGCCAATCCTCGTAATCCATAGATCCTCACCAATCATAGGCACGTCGGCGGCAATCGTGGTCTCCACAACGAAGGCTAATTGAGGATTCACATAATTAACAACGGCATTGATACCCCTTAGTCCAACTTCCTCTTGAGTGTTCCACGCAAAGTATATGGATACATCACCACCAACCTTGTTCTTAATCTCTTTCAATACATCAACTAGGACGGAACAACCAACCCTATTGTCAAATGCTTTACCAATTATTGTAGGACCTCTCTGCCTAAAATCCCCGACGAATGTACCTGGCGTGCCAGGAATAATACCATTCTTTAACGCCTCATCCCTAGAACTAAAGCCCGCATCAACATAAAGCTCCTCAAACTTTGATGGCGGCTTCTCTCTACGTAGATGCGGAGGATCAACACCAACAACACCAACAATATCATTATTTTTACCCATAAAGACCAACTCTTTATCCAACAGTACCCATGGGTCTAAACCACCAATAGGTATTATCCTTAGGAAACCCCTTTGATCCACGTGCGAGACCATTACACCGACCTCATCCATGTGCGCACTCACTAGGATACGCAAAGGACCATTACCCAATCGAGCAATTAAATTGCCCAGGTTGTCTACCTTGATTTCATCAGCATAATCAGTAATAAAGCCAATAATCACTTGCCTGACGCGATCCTCAAACCCAGAAGGTCCTATTTCCGTTGATAATTTACCGACTAAATCTATGTTCATATGAATTGAGGAGTTAGTTTGGACTTAAAAGTTTGAGGCGCACGTTAAGTTAAGTTGTAATTCTTACCTGCACTTACTAAGCCAAGCGCAGTATCTGTTTTCTTAATTGAGGACCACTTATCACTTAATTTAAACATGGCCCTTACGGCATCTATATTCTCAGGAACCACGATACTCTCCTGGTGAACACCCTGCATTAGGAAAAGCTCGTTTTGGAATACCGTTATTGAGTCCTCAATAACCGCATTCTCCATGAGATCACCCCTAAGCCTACCCATATCCCTAGCCCACTCGATTATCTGGGCTAACGACTCAAACTTCTTCGAGGACGCATTGAATAACAAAATTCTAGGCGTCTCCTCAAGAACCTTTATTGCCTCACCCCTACTTATTTGTCCATCAAACTCTATGTTAACCATATGTAGATGCATCATTGTTGTCGGTACAGCAACCGCCATGGTAACTATGTCTATTGTTGGTAATACCGTCTGAACGTCAGGACCGTGGTGACTAGGTACCGTTGCCGGGTTAAAAACAACGTCGTTGATCGGGCCTTTCTTAAATTCCCTGGGATCTGCACCACGCCTAACAAGGTAAGCCCTGACTCTCCTTATCTTATAGCCATGAAGTAAGAACGCACTTATTAATCTTGATAATGCCGTCGTGTTACAGCTAACGACCCTAATAAACCTCTTACCAATTGCCATATCGTAATTCGCCAAGGCATTAAAGCTTGTTTCAGCGACCTCAGCCTCCTCACCACCTTGAAATATGGCTCTAAGACCTGCTGGCTCATAGAGTTTAGCCTTATTCTCTGCGCCAACACCGTCAGGTGTTGCGTCTATTATAACATCGACGCTCCTTAACAGATCATTAACAGTACCAGCAACCTTAATACCAACCTTCTCAAACTTACTCAACTTATCCTCATATGTGTATAGCTTGATTCCCTTACTAACCGCAACTTCGCCCTCGTAATCAGGTGTTTGCTTGACAACGCCGATAAGCGTCATGTCGTCCATCTTCATTATAGCATCAGTAACCCTTTTACCGATCGTTCCATAACCAACAATGCCAACCTTAACGGTCATGATTTCACACCCAGAACCTCGACCTTGAAATCTCGAGCGCCTTTATTCCCGGTAAGTATGGATCTGCGAGGAATTGTATAAACGCCCTACCACCTGTTGATATGTGGCTTATCCTGTTTATTAGACCGAACTTCCTTGCCGACATTATTGTGTGGCCTCCGCCAATGACTGTGAATTGTGCATTATCAACCATGGACTTCATAACCTCCATAGTACCCCTTGAATACTTATCGTTCTCAACAAGACCCATTGGTCCAGTCATAATTGCTATTTCTGCGGACGTTAAATGAGAATTAAATAGCTCTATTGTGGCTGGACCAATATCAAGGCTTGATTGCGCTACCGCTGGCTCCGCAACTTCCCCGTCGGATTGAACAACATCTACAGGAAGTATAACCTTATCATTAAATAGCTTCATCGTATCTAATACGTCGTTTATCGTATCCTGACCAACCTTAACACCATTCATCAGTTTATTGTTTCCATGTCTCAGCGCCAGGAATAGATTCCCAACTAAACCACCAACTAACACCTTACTCACTAACCCTTTGCTAAGGAGCGCCTTTATCGTCTTTACAGTTTCTGGAACCTTGGCGCCGCCAGCTATCAATACTGTTGAGACCCCCTTCGTATTTAATACCTTGCCCAATGCATTAACTTCACTCTCCATGATTAAGCCCATACAACTTGGTAGCACGTATGGAAAACCAACAATACTTGGTTGAGACCTATGGGCTGTGGCAAAGGCATCAAGTATGAAGTAATTAAATAACGGTGCTAATTTCATAACTAAGTAAGTATTAGCTAACTTCTGCGGCTCTCCCTCAATAACCTCCTCACTAATAAGTCTAAGGTTATCAAGCATAAGAACCTCACCCGGCCCTAACCTAGCTATCTCCTCACGTGCCTTAGGACCAATAACGTCCTCGACAAAACGTACATCCTTACCGAGATACTTACTAAGCACTGATGCATGGTTTTCAAGTGTCGTAAACTCGGGTTCCCCAGGCCTTCCTTGATGAGTAATAACTACTACAGACAGACCTAAGTCAACTAGATACTTGATGGTCTTTGAGTGCGCCTCAATCCTATAATCATCAAGTATTTTTCCAGTGGTCTTATCGATGGGGACATTCATGTCAACTCTAACCAATACCTTACCCTTATTGCATAGGCTTATTGTTGGGAGTGAACTGGGTAAACTGGGTAAACTCATACTACCCAATTTTTGCTAGGTACTATATTTAAAATTTTCCTACCATAGTAATAATTATAATTATTAATAATGAACAAAATAACCGAAGAAAGCAAGGTTTTTAAGGTATGAGTCCTATACGATGGATGGAACATGATTAGCGACTACATAAAGGGTGGCTTCAAAGTAATTGTTGAGAAGAATAGATTAAAGGCATTAAGCGATTCTGTAAAGTCCATAGAAGAGGAATTTGGCGTAAGAATACTCATCAATAGTGAGAGTGGTGAGGTTACGATAATGCCCAGCGACAATACAAATTTTGATCAATTAATGAAGGCAAAGAGCATAGTGGAGGCCATATCTTATGGGTTTGATTATGATGATGCCCAGAGCCTAAGAAGTGATGATTATGCTCTCGAAATCATCGACCTTAGGGACTACGTCGAAAAGGATAAAGCCCACATAAGTAGGATTAAGGCAAGAATAATTGGTGAAGATGGTAGGGCAAAGAGAGTTCTCCAGGAGTTAACCGATACTAAGATTGTTGTTGGTGATAGATATATAGCTGTGCTTGGCCCTTATGAGAATGTTAAGGCCACCAGGGAAGCATTGGAGATGCTCATTAGAGGTAGACAACATGCTACTGTATATAGGTGGATTCAGAATTGGAGAAGGGAGATGAGGTATAGGGAGATGATGGAGAGACTAAATAGGACTTATCAGGAGGATGAGGAGGGTGAAGACGCTGGCTGAGTCTCTGCCTCTGCAATCTTTATTTCCTTTGTAGGTGGCTTAACCTCACCACCTGTTGGATATCTCAAAATCTTTATTTTGAAAACCTCAACTTTCCTTAATGGGTATATTTTCTTACCGACTGCAAATAATTGATTACTAATGTCGCCATATACCGCGGCCTTAATGAATCCATTAAAATCAAGCTTATTCGAAAGCTCGGTCAATGCATTCACAAAACTTTTCCTAATAGCCTTCTTTTGGCTTGTTTTGCACCTTGTCGGTGTCATGGCTAAAATGGTGACTCTCAAGACCGCATTATCTGTGGTATTTATGTCCTGGATTAACTGAATGAGGCTGGAACCTCTCCTTATTAAGCTCTTTATGTAATCTCTCGTTAATTCCATACCCTTAAACCTAGTATATGCTTTATCACCCTCAACTCTATCGATTTGAAACCTTAGCTTTATATGTAAGTGACTGAGGTCCTTCGTTATATCAAATAATGTTATCTCAATGGTCCTGCCAACCAGGTAGGAGGGCTCATTGGCAGGTACTTCGCCGATCTCTATGCCATTAAACAATGCTGGAGAGTATACAGTAAACCACTTCTTTATCATCCACTTGCCTGCCTTTACCTCCTTTTGCTCTGACACGGTGATCTTAACGATGTTCGCATAACCCTTTTTATATTTTTACCCTCGTAATTGATTGAGGGAGTTCATTACCACCTTTAGGTTCCTAATGAAATCGTCAATCGTATTATAAACGCTCAACAGCCTTTCACTATCGATGTCATAACTTATCTCGTACATTAATTTATTATCAATGCACCTAATGCTTGACGATAATCCCTGCGGTAAACCCATCTCGTCAGGCATCAATGATTTAATTGCGACCTGGCAATCATTGGCTGAATCCATTGTTATCTCCAGGACCACTTTACCTCTTATCCTCATTGTAAGGGTCCCTTTATCGATATTAAGTAGTTATCCCGTTTAAATAGTAAATCCGTGTCCGTTGTCTCCTCGCCAAATACGCAGTTTATCTGCATGTTCTTTTCCTGCAATAGAAATACTTGATTACGGCTTTCAGTAAAGAAGTTGATTATTGAACATAACCTATCAATTAATGTCAATGGTTGGTTACACTCTACGACTATCTCACCGCCCTTAATCAATTGACCCAGGTAGTTGCTAAGTATTGATATATACTTAGTAATTAGGTTATCCATATCCTTAACGCTCTGTGGATTAATTATAGGGCTCATAATACCCCCCACATACTCCCACAGAGCAAGTTGCGATTCTATCGCCAGTATTGACTCGAGGACATCAATAGTACTATCGCTCCATTTTCTAAATGTGGAGAGTAATTTATCGAGGTACTCACCCCTTAATCCAGCTCTAAGTACGAAATCGCTTAAGTACTTTATTAATGCCATTACTTCATTTTCACTAAGATCCTTATACATAATATCTGTCCTTTTACTAATGGTCTTAACAAGGCTCCTTGCCTCAGTCTCATTACCCGTAATTCCAGGTATTATTGGGGAGAATGTACGTGAAAGAGCCACAGCGAGTGGTAATCTAAGTATGCCAGGTAATGAAGGATAGTTTATGGACTCTGTGGTTGACCAGCCATTAAACGATGATGCATCATAGTTAGGGGTTATTGTTGATTCGTAAACAACCGCAGTCTCTAGAAATCTTAATGAATCTCTACTTAATTCATCATCCAGTAACTGCCATATTAACTGTGGTAATGATTCTGAATAATTAAGAGAAACATCTGCATTAACCCACTCAACATCATCCTTACTAATTGCGAATACTCTCTTACCATTGAGGGAGTTTGTAATTTTATTGTTTTTAATGACGATCGGCGGGTCTACGAATAAAATGGAACTATACCTGTTAATTACTTCGTTTAACTCGTCCAGCGAATCTAACGTTAGTAATGTAATATGGGTTATTAAGTTCTTTTTAAATCGTTCAATTAAGAATATGATTGACGATAATAGGGAATTTATGAATGGCGGTACTATTATTAATAAATTATCGCTTAGATCAATGATAGAATCCAGCGCCAGCCTATCTCTAGATCTCACATGATTAGGTATAAGGAATCCTTATTAATAATTACTTTGGCAGTTAAGAATAAATATGCTTATACGTAAACGGCAGTATTCTTTGCAAGCTTTATCTTCAGCCAATCCTTAACGTCCATCTTAAAGCTGTGCTCTACCTTATCTCTATGGAAGTTATTCATTGTACAGAAGGGTATGATCCTACCGTCAGGCGTTGCGTAATGAATATCGCACCTCTGAACCCTCTGTACATCAAAATTAAACACATCCATGAAGTGCATTATGCCTAAACCAATAACATTAAACATTACCTTACCCAACGACTCATAGTCCTTCTTTATCAAGAAATCAGCGAGTATGTCTCTAAAGCCCTTATGCTTAACGTACCTAAGAAGCTTTAATGTTTCGACGGCGGCAATACCCCTCCAGACACCACCCTTAACGGCCTTGCTATGTAAGTCCCATACGGTCTTTTCAAAGCCATCAACATCAACTACCTTTGTAATGGGTAATATGTCCTTAGTATCTTCATCGTAATAAATAAAGGTAGATGCACCGCAGACTGGATTGTTACCAAATAATGGTTTGGGATTGCCAGTAATGGCTTCCACTAATTTGCCAAGAGCCACGGGCCAATTAACGGGTCTCCAATCCCACTTACTTATCTTACCATTTGTCTGTGCCTCTATCTCATTAATGACGTCTGGTATTGTTATTCTAAACTGCCTAATCTCCTCAGGACTATACTCCTTGGCTCTCCCTGCGAAGGCCACTGGCTGTATGTTTATCCATCTAACAACATCCCTATTTTCAACGGCAAAATCAATTATCTTGCCGATATCCTTATCGTTGTAGTTCCTAGCCATGGTAACCACAAGCACGATAGACCTATGCCCAATCTTCCTCGCATTCTCAATAACCTTCCTCTTAACAGCAACATAGGCTCTCGGGTCATAAAGCCTATGTCTCCAAACACCTTGATTATTGGGGTCGATCGTGTCGAATTGCAGGTATATTGTTGACATACCCGCATCCAACAACTTCTTGTAGTAATCAATATCGTTAGCAATCCTTATACCGTTAGTATTAACCTCAATATGGTCAAAACCAAGGGCCTTAGCCATCCTAATTATTTCAGGCAAGTCATTCCTTAGGGTTGGTTCACCACCACTGAACTGTATTGCATTGGGGGCCCATGGTTTCTGAGCCCTAAGTGTCCTTAGCATTTGTTCTATTTGCTCCAGCGTTGGTTCGTAGACATAGCCAGCGGCGTAGGCGTTAGCAAAGCATACTGGGCACTTCATGTTACATCTATTTGTTACATCAATTATTGCCAACACAGTGTTGGTCTTATGAACTGGGCATAATCCGCATCCCTGTGGACAACTGCCGGCTGCCAGGTAGTAATTTAGGTCAGTATTTGGATTGGCGGTTCCCTTGCCTATGTATTCAGGCGCATCCCACTGGAGGAAGTAGTAGTAAAGCTCGGCATCACCCCAATAAAGGTCTCTGAATGTGCCGTGTTCAGGGCAGGTCTTCTTAAGCCATATGGCACCATCCTCCTCATACACAGCCATCGGTATTTGCCTACTACATACTGGGCATACGGATACTGAGACCTTCACAACCCTAACATGGTCAGGAAGCCCAAACTGTCTCTTCCACATCTGCTGGAGTTTCTCGTTCTCAAGAGCATTCCTGTAATGCCTTGGTAACTTAAACCTACTTAAATCAACAAGTGGTTTTCTAGGTCTCTGGATCTCAAGTAATTCCGTCTTCGTCGCCGCTACCTGAACCATTGCGGTGATTAGGGGTTTATACTTAAAAGCTTTGTCACCAACTAATACTCTCAGAAGTGTTTTAGTATGAGCATTGAGAAGAGGCTTCGGGAACTCGCGCGCCTTGTTGGCTTAACTAGTTATGATATTAAGGCGTACATAGCATTGGTAGAGAATGGACCTCTTACCGCCAGGGATGTTGCCTTAAGAGCGAGTGTACCCTCGTCTAAGGTGTACTCAATCCTACATAGATTATATAGATTGGGGTTTGTCGAGATCGACGACAAGAAAAGGCCTGAATTATTTTACGCAGTATCACCGGCCGATGTATTTAATAGAATAACGCAGAGGTTTGCTGACTATGTGAATTCCATAAAGCCGTTGATAGATTCGTTACAGTTGATGTATGAATCGGCGTATAGAGGCAAAGTAACGGCGCAAAGCGAGGTTTTATACGTGGTTAGGGGCTTAGACAGCACTAAAGAGTTGGTTGTTAAGTCCATGGGTTATGGAAACATGGATATAGCGGCTCCATACATTGAATTACTTGACCATAAAATACTCTCGTTAATTGAGGAGATCTCCCGCGGTAATGATGTTAGGTTATTGGTCTCTCAAGACATAGCTAACCATGTTAAGGACTTGCCACCCAGAATACACATTAGGATTAGGGATAGGTTGTTTGGTGGTGGTTTTATAGGCATTGGTGGGGTTGTCCTAATAATCAAGCATGGTACTGACTACATTAGCCTATACTCAAGGCAGGACTACATAATTGATATAGCAAAAACATACTTCAATTATTTATGGAGCAGTTCAGAGACTCTTCAGCGTTAAATTACCCGATGATCGGGTTGCCCTTCTCATCCCTACTAACCCTCTTCTTAGGATAAATAGCATCAACAGGCCCCTTACTGAAGATCTCCAGGTATTTCCTAAGAACCTTAGGCACTACCACAGTACCATCAGGCTCCTGATTATTCTCAAGTATTGCCGTTATAGCCCTCGTACTGGCTATGGCCGTGGAATTGAGAGTATGAACAAACTCCCTCCTCATGTCCTTTCTAAGAACCCTGACGCCCAACTTTGCCGACTGCCAGTCAGTACAATTACTGCAGGAAACCATCTCCCTGTACTTACCCTGGGCAGGCATCCAAACCTCCAGGTCATACTGCTTAGCCGCGCATCTACCCATATCATGGGCACAAAGCACTACCACCCTATAAGGTAGGCCAAGTCCTTGCCAGAGCTCCTCGGCATTCTTTATCAACTCCTCATGCCACTTCCAGCTATCCTCAGGTAACGAGAAAACGAATTGCTCAACCTTATGGAATTGATGAACCCTGAATATACCCTTCATATCCCTATTACCGGCGCTAGCCTCCCTCCTAAAGCTCGGCGATACTCCAACAAAGAGCAGTGGTAATTGGTCCTCAAGTAGCTCTGTACGCCTTAGATAAGCCGCTATCGGGTGCTCAGCAGTACCTATTAAGTATAGGTCCTCATCCTCCACCTTGTACACCATGTCCTTAAATGTCTCCATATCAAGAACCTCAGACAATACCTCGTACTTAAGCATGTACGGTGGAAGCACAAGCCTAAAGCCCTTCTTTGTCATATGATCAATCGCATAGGCTATCAATGCCATGTCAAGCATTACTAGATCATCAAATAGGTAGTAGAACCTAGACCCAGCAACCTCGCCTGCCTTCAATGTATCGCCCATACCAAGAACAATCTCAAGCATGTCAGCGTGGCCCACCGGTTTCCAGTCGATAGTCTCATAAGGAATATTGAAACCAAAGCGTTCGGTCTGCTCCTTAAAATCATTAATATAACCAACCCAGACCCTGGGTGTTCCATAGAACCTAATTGGTATTGAGTCGACACCCTCAGGGCAGTTGTAAGGTACACTTTCATGTACTAGATTAGGTATTGAGCGAAGAACCCTCTCCCTTTCTTGCTCGAGCGTGTTCAACTCCTCTTCCTTCTTCTGAATCTCATTTAGCAACTCCTTAGCTTCTTTAATCTTATTTTCTCTCTCAGCACCGCTTACCTTACTGATCTCCCTACTGATAACATTATGCTTATGCCTTAACTCATCGATTTCCGCCTTAACGCTTCTCCATTTACTATCTAATTCGATGAACTTATCAACGATACCTGTATCCATCCTCCTCTTCCTAAGCGAATCCTTTACAAGGTCAGGATTATTTCTCAGCGCATTTAATAGGCTCCAACTCATTGCCTAGACATCGACTGTAGATTATTAAATTTTATTTTTAATACCGTCACTTATAAATCTCAACAAGCTTAAGAATCAAATCCCACTGCCTATCTATCTTCTCCTCCATCAACTTAATATCCTCAGGCTTAAGGTGGGCGAACCTACCTTGAATCTTTAAGTACTCCTCCAACGGTCTCCTCCTCGACTTATCCCTATAGGGCATGCTTGGTGGACTTATCGTTAACTTACCCTGATTATACTCCCAGAGTATCCAGGCACCAGTCTCAACAGCCAACCTAGCAGCCCTTATTGTATAGGCGTCATCCATCTTCCAACCCGGTGGGCATGGGGCATGAAGATGTATGAACTTGAAACCCCTAATTTGCATAGCCCTTCTAACCTTATCAATGAAGTCCATCGGGAAAGCAATACTTGCAGTTGCGACGTAGGGTACCTTATGCATGAGCATTATTAAGGCAACATCCTTCTTATCCTCAGCCTTACCCTTAGGCGACGTAGTAGTCCAAGCCATCCAGGGCGTGGTACCGCTGGCCTGTATGCCGGTATTCATGTAGGCTTCATTATCAGCCATTATATAGAATATGTCCTCATTCCTATAGGCGGCACCACTAAGCGTCGCAAAGCCTATGTCAGCGGTGGCGCCATCCCCGGCCCAAACAACCACAGGACCCTCATTACCCCTCTGCCTAATAGCCCTCACCAAGCCGCTAGCAACCGCTGGGCTTGATGCGAATGGTACGTGGAGCACAGGTACTGTGTATGCTGTGTATGGTGCTGTACCTGGTATTATGCTTGAGCAACCAGCTGGGATAACCATCGTGAACTTACCCTCAAGGGCTATGGCCAATTGCCTCATACCAACCTGTAATGGACATCCGGGACATGCGGCCGTACCTGGCATTATGAACTTTGTTCTTCCATACTTATGTAGTTCTGTCATTGTCACCATGCCCATCACCTCTCAATCTTCGGTATAGACCAATACTTCCTAATTCTAACTAAACCTTCACGCTCAAC
>ERZ1669250.754-NODE-754-length-12809-cov-6.318959_pt1 | contig 12809 bp, 14 predicted proteins | sample MGYA00579295_ERZ1669250 | MGnify/ENA primary metagenome ERZ1669250 (study PRJEB41166, sample SAMN08046056) | hot springs metagenome | biome: hot spring; feature: acid hot spring; material: thermophilic sediment; isolation source: thermophilic sediment from acid...
TCACCGGTATCATCACCGGGGTCACCGGTTTCGGCCTGTTCGTCGCCCTGCGCGAGGTGCATGTCGAGGGCCTGGTGCACATCAGCACCCTGGGCGAGGATTACTACCACTTCGACGCCCAGCACTATCGCATCGTGGGTGACCGCACGAAAGAGAGCTTTCAGCTGGGGGGAGAGATCCCCGTTCGTCTGGTTCAGGTCAATCTCGACGAGCGCAAGATCGAGTTTGAGCGCGTATCTTCCGAGGGTGAAAGCGGACGCAAGCGTCGCCGCCGGCACTGAGCGCCTCAGGGGGCAATCATGCCGTTTTCCAGGTAGGCCGGATCGTAGTCGAAGACGACCTCACGGTCCGGGGCGAGGAGGTCGATGTCCTTGCCGGCATACTCCTGGCGGCTCAGAAAATCCTTGATGAGCTGCAGTCGTGCCGTCTTCTTGTCGTCGCTGTGGACCAAGGTCCAGGGGCAGAGATGGGTGTGACTGCGAACGAACATGACGTTGCGGGCCTCGCTGTAGTCCTTCCAGTGCTTTAAGGCCTGTTCGTCGATGGGGCTGATCTTCCACTGCTTCAAGGGGTTATCCCGACGTGCCTCGAGTCGCGCCTTCTGCTCCTTTTTGCTGATGTCCAGATAATACTTGCGCAGCAGGATACCGGAGCGGATGAGCATGGATTCGAAGTCGTTCACCTCGGCAAAGAATTCCTCATAATCGCGATCGCTGCAAAAACCCATCACCTTTTCCACGCCGGCACGGTTGTACCAACTGCGGTTGAAGATCACGAATTCCGCCGCCGCCGGCAAATGCGCTACGTAACGCTGGAAGTACCACTGCGTCTGCTCACGGTCCGAGGGTTTGGGGAGGGCTACCACACGGGTCTCCCGTGGGCTCAGGTGGGCGATGATGCGTTTGATGGTACTGTCCTTGCCGGCTCCGTCGCGCCCCTCCAGGATCAAGAGAATGCGTTCGCCGCGCTTGATGATGTGGCGCTGCAACTTGACCAGCTCGATTTGGAGCAGGTGCAAAGTGGCCTTGTACTGGTGCTGGGCTTTGTCGGCGTGTTGGTTCATGGAAGGATCCTTTCAGAAGAGACTGCGCGCGGCCTTGCCGATGCCTTCGGCGCTCATGGGATGCTGATCGGCAAAGCGCGCCAGATCGTGGGCGCTGAGGCCGCCTTGGATGGCCATGCCGATCTCGCCGATGAGGTGGCCGGCGTCGATGCCGACGACCCAGCCCCCCACCAGGCGCAGACTGCCGGGTTCGAAGAAGAGGCGGATCTCGCCATCCATGCGCTCCAGGATCTGAGCGCGGGAGTCTTCGGCGAAGGCATAACGGCCGCTGACGAGCTCGAGGTTCTCGGCCTGGGCGCGCGCCTCGGTAATGCCGATGGCGGCCGCTGCCGGCAAGGTGAAGATGGTGGTGGGGACATTCACGAAATCGGCATAGTCCATGGGCACATCGCCCCCCAGGATGTTGTGTGCGGCCACCAGGGACTGGCGCACCGCGGCGTGGAAAAGTGGGACCCGTCCATTGACATCGCCGCAGGCGTAGATGTGCGGATGGCGCGTGCGCAGGTCGGGACCCACGCGGATACCGTGCCGATCCGCGGCAATGTCCAGTTTGTCCAGGCCCTCGGGCAGAACCGGGCGGCGACCCACGGCCAGGACCACGGCGTCGGCGCTGATCTCGCTACCCTTGTCCCCCTGCTGGTAGTGTACGACGCGCTTGCCGTCGGCCGTCGCCGCCAGCGACAGCACCTCTACCCCCAGCAGTAGGTGGATGCGCGGATGCAGGAGCGGTACGAGCTGATCCACCATGCCTGGATCCATGCCCTGAAGTACCTGGCCACCCTTCTGCAAGAGCGTGACCTGGCTGCCCAGGGCGGCAAAAAAGCTGGCCGTTTCCAGGCCGATGTAGCCACCGCCGATGATCACCAGGTGAGCGGGCAGGCTTTTCAGGGTAGGATCGGGCTTATAGAGGTCGTGGCTGGTCAGAGCCAGTTCGGCGCCTGGGATGGTGGGCACGAACACATCGGAGCCGCTGGCGATGAGGATGTGACGGCAACGAAAACGCTCATCCCCTCGTTCGCCATGTACCTGCACGGTGTGCGGATCGAGGAAGCGCGCCACACCCTGGACGAGACGCAGATCGGGTACAGCCGCCAATTCCGCCGCGTGCTGAGCGTAGCGGCGGCTCTGCACCGCATCCTTGTGGGCGACGATGGCGCCGTAGTCCGGGCAGATGCGGCCCGGCAAACCGAGCTGCTGGAACTTTTCCTGATCCAGGTAGAGCGCCGCCGTTTCTCGTACGGCCTTGGAAGGCACGCAGCCTTCGTAAAGACAGTTGCCGCTCATGACGCCCTTGGGGTCCACCATGACCACTTTGGCGCCTGCCTTGGCCAGTCGAAAGGCCGCGGGATAAGCGGCACCGCCGGCGCCGATGGTCAAAAGATCCACTTCCGTATCTGCCATGCCTGTCGTCCTTTGTATTGCCTCGATTGAGTATAGCAAGCTTGAGATCTGCCGCTCTTTTTATGCGACGCAAGCTTTCGTGCACCAGTGATAGGTGTCCACCCCGGTCTTTGCTTGCCAAAGGCCTTTGGAACTTGCACTGTGTGAGTCTGGGAAAAAGGTTCTTTGAGCGGACAATGGGTGAAAAAATGGAGAGGATAGCCGGAGCGATCCTGGGGGCTTTGATCGGCGATGCGCTGGCCACGGGCTGTCACTGGTACTACGACATCCCCACCATGCGCCGGGTCTGCGGCGCTTGGGTCAGCGACTACCGACGTCCCGCGCCGGGTCATTATCACGACGGGCTCGAAGCCGGGGAGTGCTCGCAGAGCGGACTGCTGCTGGTGCTCCTCATGGAGTCGCTGCTGGCCAGGAGCGGCTACGAGGAGGAAGACTTCACCCGCCGCCTCGACGAGGAGTTTTTCCCGCAACTGGACGGCAGTCCGCGCCAGGGTCCCGGTGGCTACACCAGCCAGTCCATACGCGAAGCCTGGCGCAAGCGCGTCGTGGAGGGGCGTCCTTGGGGCCAATGCGCCGGCTATGCCGACACCACCGAAGGTGTGGAGCGTGTCATTCCATTGGTGGCCTTGCTGCATGGGGATCTTGCGAAAATGGCGGAGGCAGTGCTCGCGCACGTCGCCTTGACCCAAAAGGACGTCACGGTGCTGGCCATGAGCCTCGCCTACGCCAGTGTCCTGGCCTTGCTCCTGCGCGGCGAGACCTTCGATTCCCGGATCTCGCACCGGCTCATGGCGGCGGTGCAAAGTGGCGCTCTGCCGTTCCATACCGTTACCGGCGGTGATCTGGCGGCGTTGCCAGTGGATGAGCGCCCGCTGCGCCCGGGTGAGATGCCCTCACCCGATGCTCTCCTCACCCCCGGAAACATCGCGGCGGCGGCTCGCGACCCGGCCGTCGTCATCGAGCCGGCCTGGAAGGCAAGCCTCGTCTATGGGATGCCCTGCGCCATCTACCATCAGCTGCCGGCGGTATACTATCTGACGGCACGTTTCCCCGGGGATTACGAGGGCGCGTTGCTGCATGCGGTCAACGGAGGTGGTCAAAACCTGTCCCGCGCCATGCTCACGGGCGCCCTCATGGGCGCTCAGGTAGGCCTCTCCGGCATCCCGGAGCGCTTTCTGCGCGGGCTGCGCGAGGGCGAACGCTATCTGGATATGGCTCGTCGCCTGGCGATGCTTGCCTAGGGCTGTTGCGGTTCGAGCAGTATGTCCAGTTTCAGTCCGCGCGCCTGCAATGCCTGCAACAGCGCGGGCCAGGCCGACTCCAGCTCCGCGGCGGGGCCGCGGATGCTGAGCTCGATACGGCTGTGACCATCGCGGAAGCTGGGTAGACTGGAGAATTCGAGCGCGGGGTGGGCGCGGCAGAAGTCTTCCATCCACAGGACCAGATCACTCTCGCGTACGGCATCCAACAAGGCCCGGCCTTCCACTAGCGCCGTCTGGGCGGGAAAGTAGCGTTCCAGCACCCACTGGCTCATGGGCTCGGCCATCTGGGGGAATCCCGGATAGAAATATCCGCCAGCGATGGCGAAACCGGGGATCTCATTGATGGGGTTGGGGATGAGGGCAGCGCCCTCCGGTAGATCCGCCATACGGATGCGTACCGGCTCAGCTTCTGCGCCGAAGCGCCGGCGGATGATGGCCTCGGCCTCGGGGTGGCGGTGCAGAGGGCGCTCCAGGGCAGCGGCCGCACAGGCGCGGGTCAGATCGTCCGGTGTGGCGCCCAGTCCGCCAAAGGAGAAAAAGGGGATTCCCGTGGTAAAGGCCCAGCGCAGCTGGCTCAGCAGAAGCTCCCAACGATCCGGCACGATGAGGCAGTAGGCCACATCGTAACCGCGTTCGGCCAGCTGATCGCGACTGCGGGCGAAGTGACGGTCCTGGCGTTTGCCCAGAAGGATCTCGCTGCCGATGATCAGCAGCCCTATCTCTGCACGGTGCATGTACCGTCCTCCGGGATCATGGCCAGCAGAGACCGCTCCTGCGGAGGCGGGGACTGCCGCCAGTGGACGCGGTCCCCTTCCAGCTCCAGCGCTCCGCGGCAGAGCCAGGCCAGAGCCAGGGGGTAGAGCCGATGCTCCGCTGCCAGTACCTTGTCGGCGAGGCGCGCTTCGTCATCCTCCGGGTCTACCGGCACTGCTGCCTGGGCGATGATGGGCCCGCCGTCCAGTTCCGCCGTGACGAAATGGACCGTCGCCCCGTGCCAGCACACGCCGGCACGCAAGGCGCGGCTGTGGGTGTGCAGGCCGGTAAAGGCGGGCAGCAGGGAAGGGTGGATATTGACGAGGCGCCCCCGATGGCGGTCCACGAAGCCCGGCGTGAAGGCGCGCATGAATCCTGCCAGCACGATCCAGTCGCTGGGCCAGGTTGCAATGGCCTCGTCCAACGCCGCTTCAAAGTCTTCCCGGCTAGCGAAACGGCGGTGATCCACCACTTGGGTGGGCAGCCCGGCACGGCGAGCGATGGCGAGCCCCGCGGCCTCCGGACGGTTGCTGATGACCCCCGCGATCTGCGCCGGAATCTGGCCACTGACGCAGGCCGCCTGAATCGCCTGGAGATTGCTGCCTCGCCCGGAGATCAGGACGATCAGGCGATCAGTCAAGATAGACTACCCCGTCCGAATCGCCCCGCTCCTGCAGCCGCCCGATGACCCAGGCCGTTTCGCCCGCAGCCGCGAGGCAGGCCAGAGCCCGATCGCGGTCCAGCCAGGGGACGATGGCGACCATGCCGATGCCGAGATTGAAGACGCGCCGCATCTCCCCCAATTCTACCTGTCCCTGTTCCTGCAGCCAGTGGAAAATGCCGGGCCACTGCCAGGCCTTGGGGTCGATCAGTGCGGCGAGTCCGGCGGGCAGTGAGCGCGGCAGATTCTCGTCGAGGCCGCCGCCGGTGATGTGGGCCAGGGCGTGTACCGGCACGTCCCGGCGCAGAGCCTGGATGCCGCGCACGTAGATGCGGGTAGGCCGCAGCAGCAGGTCCAGCAGATTCTCGCCATCGATCTGCAGGTGCCGGTGGGCGCCCGCCCGTACCAGGATCTCGCGGATGAGGGAGAAGCCGTTGCTGTGCGGACCGGATGAGGCGATACCGATCACGGCATCACCGAGACCGCAACGGCTACCGTCCAGAAGGGCACTGCGTTCGACGATGCCTACGGCAAACCCAGCCAGATCGTAGTGTTCGTTGGGATACATGCCCGGCATCTCTGCCGTTTCGCCGCCCAGGAGCGCGCAGCCGGCTTGATGACAGCCTTCGGCGATGCCGGCAATGACCGTCGCCGCCACCTGTGGGTCCAGCTTGCTGCAGGCGTAATAGTCCAGAAACCAGAGTGGCTCGGCGCCGGATACCAGAATGTCGTTGACGCACATGGCGACGAGGTCGATGCCGATACCCTCGTGCCGCTGCGCCTCCAGCGCCAGGAGCAGCTTGGTACCGACGCCGTCGGTGCCGGAGACGAGCACGGGTTCGCGATAGCCCTGGGGCAGCGCAAACAGCCCGCCGAAGCCGCCGATACCGCCGATGACCTCCGGCCTGTGGGTGGCGGCGGCCAGGCCCTTGATACGATCCACCAGGGCGTTGGCCGCCTCGATGTCGACGCCGGCGTCTCTATAGGAAAGGGGTTTGGGCTGATCCACAGGTGGGTCCTCGATGATCTGCAGGGATGGTAAGCAGCGCGGCCGCGGCTGTCAAAAGTCCCCACGTGAAAAGGGGCGGCCGTGGCCGCCCCGCGCTGCATCCCGAGTCGATCAGGACCGGATGCGACCGGCCCTCGGACCTCAGAAGCGCTTGAAGATCTGTCCGCTCTTGGCGGCCTGGAAGCGCGCCTCGACCACGGGCCAGTGGATGTTCTTGTGCAGAGCGGCCAGGTAGTCGGGCCGACCCAGGGCCTTCCAATCCACCATGTAGGCGTGCTCCCAGACATCCACGACTACCAGCGGGACAAAGCCGCCGATGTTGCCGTCCTCGTGCAACTGCACGAAGTGATTGTTGATCTGCCCCGTGGTGCCGTCGTAGTAGCAGATGGCCCAGCCGATGGCCCGGCTCTTGGCGGCGGCCATCAAATCCTCATGCCAGGCTTCGGCGCTGCCGAACTGTTCCGCTACCGCGGCCTTGAAGTGGGGCGCCTGATCGATATTGCTGCCGGGCTTGAGTTGGGCAAAGTAGTACTCGTGCAAAACCATGCCGTTGTACTCGAAACCGAAGCGACGGCGACGATCGGCGTAGGCGAGCGTCCCGGTCTTGCCGGCGGCGCGCATCTCCTCCAGTTCCTTATGCAGGGCGTTGCTCTGGGTCACGTAGCCTTTGTACAAACCCCAGTGATCGTTGATCTGATCGTCACTGATTCCATCCAGACCACTTGGCTTGAGCTCTTCACGCACAGTGTATTCGGACATTGCCTTCATCTCCTGTCACGGTCATCGAAATGTTGCTCGTTTCGGCCCAAATTGTAGACGGGGCCCGCAGGGCCTGCAAACGACAAGGACATCCGCTGCCCAACGGATAGCTGGGCTGCGCGTGGTCAGCCGCTTTGTTACACTGGCCGGGACGCGGGCAGAAGGGTGCCAGAACGCATGCCCTTGAAGGAGGAAAGGATTCGGTCCGAAGATACGCGAAGGTTCGGCGACGCCGGGACGGTGACCCCTGTGGCCGAACAGTTGCTCCTGCCGCTGGGGCAACTGGGTGCGACGCCGATCTGGCCCTTTTTGCCCCTGGACCGTCAGGAGGTTCTAGCGGTTTTGAGCGACCTTGGCGACAGCGAAGGCGTTTTCCTGCACGGTCCGGCAGCGGTAGGCAAGACCCACCTGCTGCAATGGCTGGCGCTCGCGCGTGGGAGCTGGCACCCCTACCTGGACTGTGCCGAGCTTGTGCCAGAGAGTCTGCGCGCTACGGCGGAGGAGCGCTGGTGCGGCGCCCCCCTCCTGTGCCTCGACAATGTCTCGGCCTGGGCCGGAGACCGGCAGGCGGAAAGCTGGCTCTATCGCATCTACAACGGTCGCCGGGAAAGCGGGCGGCCGACGGTGATGGCGGCGCGGCAGGCTCCGGCAGAGATTGCCTGGAGTCTGCCCGATTGGGCCAGCCGGGCCACGGCCCTGATACCGCTGGCCTTGAGGGCGCCCGATGAAGCGGGAGTTCTGGCCATCCTGCAGCAGTTGGGCGCGCGTCAAGGACTCGTCTGGCCCGATGCCGTGCTCCAGTATCTGCTGCGGCACCAGACGCGGGAGCTGGGCGAACTGCAGGCGCTGCTGGACGATTTTGCCGCCTGGCTGTGGCAAAGGCACGGACGCCCCAGCCTCGCGCGCCTGCGCATGTTCCTTGCCAGTCGGGGTAGCGCGTGAGCGACGCCGGCGATCGCGGCATGCTGCGGCGCAAGGCGGTGGCACGCGCGCTGCGCAGCCGGCCCGGTCAGGCCAGCTGGCAGCGTCTGGCGCTGCGCTTCGCGCGTGCAGGCCACGGTTTCTGGTTAGACGACTGTATCGATCGGGCCTCGCTGCTGGCCTACACCACTCTGCTGGGAGTCGTGCCCTTTGCCGTGGTGGTGTTCAGCCTCTGGAATCTGGTGGGTTTCGACGACAGCCTGCGGAACCAGCTCAACGAACTCGTGCTCAGCAACTTCATGCCCAGCGTCGGGGAAACGGTCCTGGGACAGATCGATCGACTGGCGGCGCGAGGAGTGCAGCTGGGGTATTTCGGGGTGGCCGGTTTGGCGGTGACCGCCATCCTCCTGATCCAGGCCATCGAGCGTCATCTCAATGCCATCTGGGGCGTGAAGCCCAAATGCCGCTGGTGTCGTGTCCTGCGCTATCTCCTGATTCTGGTCTTTGGCCCTTTGGGACTCGCCGCCAGTCTGGTGCTGCTGGGGCCCATAGGGCAGGTGCTACGCTGGTTCGGACCATTGCCCGAAGCTCTGACGGGCCTAACGGCGCTGATCGCCTTCGTGGTGGAGGCAGTGCTTCTGTCACTCGTCTACCTGAGTCTGCCGGCGGCGCGGGTGACGCTGCGCGATGCGCTGCTGGGGGGGTTCGCTGCGGCTCTCCTGCTCAGTTCGGGCAAGTTGTTGCTCAGTCTTTATATACGTTTTTCCACCTTTGAATCGCTCTATGGCGCGCTGGCCGCGTTCCCCATATTCCTGCTCTGGCTATTTCTTGCGTGGTGCGGTGTGCTCTACGGCGCTGAGCTGGCCGCAGCGCGCGAGGGGCGTGCGTCCGCCTCCTGAAGCGCTACACTTTACTTGCCTCCACGCTCTCGCTAATATGCCCGCCTCATGCCTGCGCCAGACTCCGCTAGTCTCATGATTTCGCGCATATCTCCGACGGGTGACCGCCTTGAGGGGGTGCCGCTCGTGCAGGGATGGCAGCGTCTGCAGGCGCTGTGCCTGGGTGTGGACGAGGTCTACGCAGATCTGTCGCTGCGTCGGTGCGGGCAGGGCGTGCTGGCCACGGGGACGATCCGGGTGGCAGTGCGGCTGCGCTGTGAGCGTTGCCAAGGGGAGCTTCCATGGCAGGCGGAGCTCGCGGTGCGGACGGCCCTGGCTGCTTCGGAAGCCGCAGCGACGGCCGTGGACCCGGCGGCGGAGCCGGTGCTCGCCGAGGCCGGTGTAGTGGATGTGCAGGACTGGCTGGAGGAGGAGGTGCTCCTTTCCCTGCCGCTCCTGCCGCGCTGTGAGCAGTGGTCCGGTGGTCGTTGTCCAGTATCGGGCGTGACCGTCGAGCCCTTGGAATTCAAGCACGAACATTTGTCTGGAGAATAGAGATGGCCGTTCCACAGAGTAAAACCTCCAAGTCCCGGCGCAACATGCGGCGCGCCCACGATTTTCTGGTGGCGACGAATCGTTCCACCTGTGCCAACTGCGGTGCTGCCAAGCTGCCGCACCACGTCTGTCCCGAGTGTGGTCACTACAAGGGCCGCGAGGTAGTACGCAAGGCCGTCGAGGCCTGATCACCCGGTGCGTCGAGGGGATCGATCTTGACGCGGATTGCGGTGGATGCCATGAGCGGGGACTCGGGTCCGCGCACGGTGGTGCGCGCCCTTGCCGGTCTCATCAAGGACCACGCCGACGTGGAGTTTCAGTTGGTGGGCGATGAAGCCATCCTGCGGCGTGAGATTTCGCGTTCGCGGCTGAAAGGCTCAACACAGATCGAGGTCTGCCCGGCGACCCAGGTCATCGCCATGAACGAGTCTCCCGCTCAGGCCCTGCGCAGCAAGCGCGACTCCTCCATGCACGTGGCCATCAACCGTCTCCGTGCCGGTGAGGCCGATGCGGTGGTCAGCGCTGGCAATACCGGCGCGCTGATGGCTATGGGCAAGGTGTTTCTGCGCACGATCCCCGGCGTCGATCGTCCCGCCATCGCCACCTTTCTGCCCTCCCAGAACGGCCGGGTGCTGATGCTGGACCTGGGTGCCAATGTCGACTGCCATGCCGAGCATCTGCTGCAGTTTGCGGTCATGGGTTCGGTCCTCTTCCAGCAGGTCACGGGCACGGCGGCGCCGCGCGTGGGCCTGCTCAATATCGGCTCCGAGGAGATCAAGGGGAACGAGCTGGTCAAGGCGGCGGCGGCATTGCTGCGCGCGAGCCACCTGAACTTCATCGGCAATGTCGAGGGTTCCGATATCTATGCGGGTCACTGTGACGTGGTAGTCTGCGATGGTTTTGTGGGCAATGTGGCGCTGAAGACCTCCGAAGGTCTGGCTGCCATGATCCGCAACGAGCTGCGCCACATGTATTCGGGCAGCCTCTACGGGCGACTGGCCTACCTCGTCAATCGGCCTATCCTGCAGAAGCTGCGTCGCCGCCTGGATTCGCGGCAGTACAATGGCGCGACCCTCATCGGTCTCAACGGCATCGTCATCAAGAGTCACGGTAATGCCGATCGCTATGCCTTCGCCCGGGCGGTGGAGGTGGCCATCGCCGAAGCCCGGCAGGGCCTGACCACCGAGATCGCCAAGGTCATCCAGGAGGGATTGGCTCAGGCCATCCGCAGCAGCGCGTGACACCCTTATACAGCCGTCTGTGTGGGACCGGCTCCTATCTCCCGGAGCGGGTGCTCGGCAATGACGAGATCAGCCAGAGAGTGGATACCAGCGACGAGTGGATCGTGGCACGCACCGGTATCCGGAGCCGCCACATCGCAGCGGCGGACGAGGGCGTGGTGGACATGGCGACGGTAGCAGCTCAGCGCGCCCTGGAGGCGGCTGGACTGGCGGCGGATGCGCTGGATCTCATCGTTGTGGCGACGACGACGCCGGATCAGATCTTTCCCAGCACCGCCTGTCTGCTGCAGAGTCGCCTCGGCAATCGAGGTGCGGCCGCCTTCGACCTGCAGGCTGTATGCACGGGATTCATCTACGCCCTGGCCACAGCGGATCGCTTCATCCGTAGTCAGGGTGCGCGGCACGCCCTGGTGGTGGGGGTCGAGAAGATGTCGCGCATCGTCGACTGGGACGATCGCAGTACCTGCATCCTCTTCGGCGATGGCGCCGGAGCCGTGGTGCTGTCGGCCAGCAGCAAACCCGGCATCCTGTCCACCCACCTGCATGCCGACGGCCGTTACGCCGACCTGCTGCAGGTGCCGGCAGCCGCCGATACGCTCACGATGCAGGGTAATGCCGTGTTCCGCATGGCCGTACGCACTTTGGGAGAAATCGTTCAGGAGACCCTCGCCGCCAATGGTCTGGAGGGCAAGGATATCGACTGGCTGGTGCCGCATCAGGCCAATATCCGCATCATTCAGGCCACGGCCGAAAAGCTGGGTCTGCCCATGGAGCGGGTAGTGACGACGGTCGCGCACCACGGCAATGTGTCGGCGGCATCGGTGCCTCTGGCCCTGGACGATGCGGCTCGGCGTCAATGCTTTCGGCCTGGGCAGCATCTTTTGCTGGAGGCCTTTGGCGGTGGCTTTACTTGGGGTTCGGCTTTGTTGCGCTGGCTTTAGCCCGCCTGCGCCAACGCTAGATGTGAGGAGGTGGTCTTGCTCGGTTCCGTTGCCTTCGTCTTTCCAGGTCAGGGTTCCCAGTCCCAGGGGATGCTCGCCGACCTGGAATCGTCTCACCCTCTGGTCGGAGAACTCTTCGCCGAGGCTTCCGATCTCCTGCACGAAGATCTCTGGAGGCTGGTGCAGGATGGCCCGGTAGAGCGCCTCCAGCAGACCCAGTGGACCCAGCCCGTCATGCTGGTAGCCGGCTTTGCCGTGTATCGGGTGTGGGAAGAGGAGGGTGGCGCGAGCCCGGATTTCCTGGCCGGACACTCGCTGGGCGAGTACACCGCGCTGGTGGCCGCCGACGCCTTGGATTTTGCTGCGGCCGTGCAGCTGGTGGCCACCCGCGGGCGTCTGATGCAAGCAGCGGTACCCGAGGGGCAGGGGGCCATGGCTGCGCTGATCGGACTTGCCGATGAGGACGTGCGCGCCCTGTGCCAGGAGCTGGCGCAAGGAGCGGTGCTGGCGGCCGCCAACTTCAATGCGCCGGGACAGGCGGTGGTGGCCGGTGAGAAGGCGGCGGTGGAGCGCCTGGTGGAGGCGGCGCGCGGCGCCGGCGCCAAGCGGGTCGTGGTGCTGCCCGTCAGTGTACCCAGTCACTGCGCCCTGATGGCGCCGGCCCAGGATGCCTTTCGCGAGGCCCTGGAAGCCGTGGAATTCCGCGCGCCCAAAACGATGGTCGTGCACAATGCCGACGTCCAGAGCTACAGCAGTCCCGCCGCCATCCGCGACGCCCTGCTGCGGCAACTGACGGCGCCGGTGCGCTGGACCGAGACCATCCGCTTCCTCGCGCGCCAGGGTGCGACGACCTTTGTGGAGATGGGACCCGGTCGGGTGCTATCCGGGCTCGGTAAACGTATCGAGCCCAGTCTCACCATGGTACACGTCGAGGATCCCAAGAGCCTGAGGGCTACGCTGGAGTTGCTGGGATGAGCGCGACGTCGGATCTGCAGGGGCGGCTTGCCCTGGTGACCGGTGCCAGTCGCGGCATTGGCGCCGCTATTGCCGAGCGGCTGGCGCTGGCGGGTGCCCGTGTGGTGGGCACGGCTACCAGCGCTGCCGGCGCCGAGGCCATCACCGCGCGGCTGGGCGATCAGGGCGGGGTAGGCATGGTTCTGGATGTGACCGACGATGCCGCCATGGATGCCGTCGTGCGCGATATCGCGGCCCAGCTAGGTACTGTGGACATCCTCGTCAACAACGCGGGTATCACCCGCGATCAACTACTGCTGCGTATGAAGGACGAGGACTGGGACCGGGTCCTGGATACCAATCTGCGCGCGGTCTATCGTCTCAGCCGTCTGTGTCTGCGCGGCATGCTCA
>ERZ1669250.755-NODE-755-length-12772-cov-3.973185_pt1 | contig 12772 bp, 7 predicted proteins | sample MGYA00579295_ERZ1669250 | MGnify/ENA primary metagenome ERZ1669250 (study PRJEB41166, sample SAMN08046056) | hot springs metagenome | biome: hot spring; feature: acid hot spring; material: thermophilic sediment; isolation source: thermophilic sediment from acid hot...
GTTGGCGTACGTAACGGTTGCCGTGAGCGTGGTTGACGTGCCCGCAGTAAGGGTTGTGGGGCTAACGGTCAACGAGACCTTGGCGGTGGAGAGGGCGCTGGCAGTGTAGTGGGCGGAGTAGGACAGCGGCAGGCCAAGGAAGGCCGCGAACTCGGGCGCGAGCGAGTCGGTGGCTATGGCCTCAGCAAGGGGAGACTGAACTCCTGGAGGCGCTACGCCGAATATGGTCGGCCAGTAGAGCACCGAGTCAGCGTTGACCATGCCGGGACTTATGCCAGGATACACTATTGTAGCTTGGCTGTAAACCGGTAACTTAAGTATCCATGAAGTGTTGAAATCGCTCGTCGACAGCGCGATGCCCGCGTACTTGGACTCAAGTGGAATTATGGGCATTTGTGTACTTAGGAAGGCGACGAGCTGCAGCATCGTTTCGTTGTACTGCGCGCTCATCGGGGCCGCCGACTCAAGCTGGCCGTACCAGCTGTTGAAGTTGAATATGCCCTTTGTGCCATTCGGGTACACTATCGGGTAATTGTTTGTGGTAAGCCAGCCGTTGCCAGACGTGTACTCCATGTTCCACCACCACCAGCCCATTGACCACGACGTGGCGTAAGCCTTCTGGAATCCCCAGTATATGAGCGCTAGCTCGAAGTCACCGCCCGGCAGCATGGTCCCAAAGTAGGTACCAACGTCATCAGCAAACGTCTGCGTCGGTATTCCGAAAGTGGTTAACTGAGAGGCAGCGTTCTCGAACATGGTACTGACGTCCGTCCAGCCTCCCGGAAGCTGCATGCTCAGAGTGAAGGGCTTTCCGTTTGGCATGTACCACTGCCCGTTCTTCTTCGTAAAGCCAACGCTCTCAAGCAGCTGAGCTGCATAGGAGGGGTTATAGGTGAGGTTTGTCATGTCTTTCTCCAGCCAGCTGGGAAGCGAGACGTAACGAGCCCACATTCCCGGCTGGTTCCATGGCACCCAAAGGTTGATACCATAGGCATTCCATGAGTTAACTACCTCGGTCCTGTTTATGGCGTAGGCAAGCGCAACTCTTACGGTGCTTATGTTGAGCGGGTACACCGCGGGGTTGATAAGGATTCCCCAGTTGCTGTAGTCTGGCATGGGCAGAACTTGGAAACCGGAGCTCTCCAGCACCTTGAACTGAGCTGGGGAGAAGCCGGTTTGCGACCAGTCCACCTTACCAGCGAGCATCCCGTTCATGGTTTGGCCGTTCCCACCTGTCCACCATATGATGACCTCGGGGTTGTAGTCCTGCCACGTGTGGTACGGGTACACGGTTGCCCACTCGTTCAGCAGGTTCTGCGGGTCAAGGTGCCAGACCACGTATGGTACCGAGACGGTGTCGTAGTAAGGCCCAAGGAACCAAGGAGCAGGAACAAAGTGCTCCACGTTGCTAGCATCGGCAACTGCTTCGGTGGAGTTCATCTTGGTGACGTTGGCGAGAACTGGTTTCCAAACCTCATAAGGAGTGGACATGATCGTTTGCACGAGGATGTTCGGAAGAGTAGGGGCCCACGAGTTGAGCGTGAACTCAATCGTGTAGTTGTTCAGGACGTGTATTTTGCTGTAATTGAGGTATGGTGAGTATCCTTGGAACACCTTGGCCTCTATATAGAAGTAAGTGTAGACGTCCCACGCGGTAAACGGCATCGTGGCAGATCCATTGTACCAATTAAGCCCCTTCCTTAGATAGAGGATGAAGCTGTCATTGGACGGGAACTCAGATATGCCCGTCGCAAGTCCGGGCAAGAAAGCGTTTGTGATGCCGTCGTACCACATAAGCGGAGGATCAGAAGTCTGTATGTTCGTGGTTATGAAGTTATTAGCAGCAAAAACGTTCCATACAGGCATCGACGGAGAGTACAGTAAAGTAGAGTTGTTTGTGGTTATTATCTGCGGGGCCTTCTGAGCTGAAACAGGCGCGATGAAACCGCCCATCGCGAGGCTGCTGAGCACGAAGACCGCTACTGCAAAGTAAGCCGCAAGTTTTTTAAGGAAATTCCTCAATTTATTCCTCGATTAATAAATGCCCAGATGCATTTAAGGATAGCGCGTTTTACCACAAGGTTTTTCACCCATTTATAATTAAGATCGAATTGTTTACTTACACTTATAACTCGATCTAATAATTTGATCAAGCGCGAACTTTAGCCATAATTGTTTATCAGCCGTTTATTAGATGGCATATTAATGAAAAGCTGTTCATGCAAAAGTCGAAATCACCATAAACGTTGAGAGAAAAAGAAGAAGAGGTTGGAAAGGCTCGTACACTGGAATTACACAGAAGGAAACTAGGGCTTAAATGGGCAGAGGAAAGCAAGCTACCCCGCGCGTGGACGGGGCCTTGAGATTTCCAGTGGCCATCGCGGTGCACCTTCATCTCCCCTTCGGGGTGTTTACTTACGTACCCCCGACCCGTGCCTCTCCTTAAGGCACGGGCTACTTGCGGCGTTGAGGTCGCGGTTATATGTCAACCCACATTTAGGGCGCCTGTACTCTCTGCCGTCTACATGGGTAACATACCCACATCTGGCATGTTTTAGACGTGTTTTTGGAATCGATGTACACTACTTCGATCTCCTGAAGTCTTGCCTTGTAATCTATCATCTTCTGCAACTCCCTAAGGGGTAGAAAGTGGAACCGCCCATCAAGCTTCTTTTCCCTCCTGAGGTTTCCTCTGATTCCTGTGAGCTTTTCCATGACTATCGCTGGAGAAGGGAACCGCTTTGCGCAACCCACGATCCTCTTAGAAATCACTGAAGTTCATGGGTCACTATCTTCCTTCCTCTTTCCTCTTTCTTTTTTTCTAAGCCTCTTTGTCGCGTTTAGCCTCTTCTTCTTTTGCAGTTTTTCCTGACGTTGAAGTACTATGTCTGACCTCCTTTTAGAGCCTTTGAAGGAAGTGCCCTTTGGTAGCCTTATCATTAACTAAAGCAACTGCGGTTGCCAGGTTTCTTTTCCCAATATCTACATCTATCGGTGTTTGCGGTTCAAAACCCTTGGACGGTTTCCCCACCGTGAAGCACGCGTACCATTCCTCGTCTTTTTTTCACTAGCTCAACTTGCTGTGGTGACCATTCCCCGTCATCAGACATCAAATAAAGCCTCATCTACTAATTCCCTTCGTCTCTCCGAGATGTACAGGGTAACAAATACCCTCTTAGTCGAGCTGCAGATGCAACCAGTATTGGGTTAGTTTGGTATCTTTCGACGAACCGCTCTCCACTCAGCAGACATTTTCAAGAGGACAACGGCATGAGGTTATAAGCCTCCAAAGCCGCTGAGCTCGCGCGCCCTTCGACGCAAGAGCCCCGAGGCGCCCCCAGTGGCCCGCAATCCAGCGCACCCATCAAACGTCGCTTACGAGGGGATTGGATACTTAAACCTCGTGGGCATACTGCCGCAACCTCAGGGATTCCGCTTGCCCATTAAGCCTAATTATCAGGTACGCCTCCACGAAGCTCAACGCCGAACCTGCGACCAGCATAAATGGCTCTAAGGATGTAACCACTATTTCAGGCAAGGGCTTCCTCAATAGTCCGTTCACGACCGCTATTGGCACGTGAACCACGAGCAAGACGATGGCAGGTAAAATACCGGCAAACGCAACCTCCAGGTACGCCCATCCCTTGCCGTCCAGCTGCTTTAGCAACTTGTAGTTCTTCGCTTTAAGCGCGTACTTCAAGCTCCCCAAGTGCCTGTAAACCAGGTAAGCTGGAACAACAAAGACCGCGAAAACAGCAAAGTAGGTCAGCCCATAAAGCGTGATCACGTCTCCCAGCATCCAAGGGGTTATGAACAAGCCTACCGCGAATACAGCGAAGAAGTAAGCAAAACCCACGGCCCACGCGAAGAAGACGAGAAAGCCGATCACCCTTGCCCAATGAACCACGTGCTCCAATTGGGCTAGGGATTCCTTTGATTCCATAGTAAATCGGGTCCATGCACATTTAAGTTTAGCTACAATGGGGTTTTATTGAATAAATCGCTCACAGTTTCCCTCATTCTCGCGCGAACTTCATGATGGATTTTTCGTCGCACGGGAACCCCTTCATGCAGAGGTGCCGCGGTTTGGAGGCCTGATGCGCCTCGTGGAGAATTATTCGGCAGTGCATGCGACAGGGCCCTGCGACCGCCAATGCCTGCCGAAAAACATGCCCAGCCCCGTTTTGGGTACCTTTCCCCTTGCAGCACCGTTACGCTTTGCTTTGTTTCCTTATGTCATAGACCACGAACGCAAAAAGCCCTACCCATATAACGAGACCTATTTCCGCCAGAGGGAGGCTGGGAGATCCCGGTGGCATGAAAATAAACGAAAAAATAAGCAAGAATAAAAATGTCATCAAAAATCCAAAAAAGAACCTGCCGGTTTGAGGGTCCAACTACTTCGCCGCGCTCTCGACAGGGGTCCCTTCAACGTTCGGATAAAGGAAGCAGGCAACCTGTTCGTCTCCCACTTGCGAAAGCTTCGGCCTCTCCTTCCTGCACCTGTCGAAGGCGAACGGGCACCTATCGCTGAACTTGCATCCTGGTGGCGCGCGGCTTGGGTCGGGTGGGTCCATCCTCGTGAGCTTCATTAGCTGCTTGCTCCTGGACCTCTTGGGATCTGGCTCCGGTATCGCCGAAAGCAGGGCCTTCGTGTACGGATGCATCGGATCCTTGAGAACTCTTTCGGCGGACCCGAACTCAACCACCGACCCTAGGTACATCACGGCGATCTTTCCCGTCTTCCCAGCTATGTAGTACGCCATGCCAAGGTCGTGAGTTATGAAGAGCATGCTGAGGTCCATCTTCCTCTGAAGGGTCATCATGGTGTCCAGTATTCCGAGCCTCAGCGACGCATCCAGCATGGTTATGGGCTCGTCCGCAATCACGAACTCTGGCTGCAAAAGCATAGCCCTTGCTATGGAAACCCTTTGCCTCTGTCCACCGGAAAGCTCGAAGGGGTACTTTTCGGCGTAGAACTCCGCGGGTATGAGGCCCACCTCCTCGAGCATCTTGTAAACCGCTTCCCTTTCCTCCTCTTTGCTTCCCGCCAGGTGATGCGCCCTCAGGGGAAGGGCCAGCACGTCGTACACGCTCTTGTACGGGTTAAGGCTTGAATACGGATCCTGATGGATTATCTGGGACTTCATCCTGAAGTCCATGAACTCGTCTTTCGTCATCCTCCAGACGTCCTTCCCATGGAAGTAGATGTGGCCGCTGGTGGGCTTTATGAGACCTATAAGGGTCTTTCCAAGGGTCGTCTTACCGCTTCCCGACTCCCCTACAAGGGCTACCGTGCTTCCCCTCTCTATCAACATGGAAATATCGTCAACGGCGTTGAACGGTATGTGACCAAACAGCCCCCTCTTGGCCTCGAAGGTCACGGTCAAGTGCTCTGCCGCAATCGTTCCCCTTTCCCTTATCAGCTCTTCCTCGCTCACTTGGGGTCACCCTGAACTTCGACGTTCCTTACCTTGCCAACCAACTGGTCGGCGTGTATGCAACTGCTCATGTGAGATCCCTTCACGGCCTTAAGGTTCATCTCTGCTCCGAAGCACTCTTGCGTCGCCAGCGGGCAGTTAGTGGCATAGGGGCAGCCTGTTGCCGAAGCAGTCTTAAGCATCTGAGGCCTCTCCCTCACAGCCCTCCCTATCATGGGGAAGGAATCTATGAGCATTTGCGTGTACGGATTTAGCGGCTCATAGAATATCTCGTTTATGTTCCCCTTCTCCATGGGCGTGCCGCTGTAAAGCACGAGTACCTCATCTGCGGTGTCGGCTATAACGGAGAGGTCGTGCGTGATCAATATGATCGAGGTGTCGTACTTATCCCTTATCTCCTTAACGAGGTCCAGTATCTGCCTCTGCGTGAGCGCGTCGAGCGCCGTAGTGGGCTCATCGAGTATTATGAGCTCAGGCCTCAGCAGAAGCGCAAGAGCTATCATAACGCGCTGTTTCATGCCCCCGGAAAGCTGGTGCTGATATGAGTTGAGCACGCGGTCTGGATTAAGCCTGACCGAGGTGAGCAGCTCCCTGGCCATCTGCTCTATTTTCTTTTTGTCCTTTATTCCATGCGCCTGTGCCGTATCCATGAAGTGCTCCCTCACGGAAAGCACCGGGTTAAGGGAGTTCATGGCCCCCTGGAAGACGAGCGAAACGTGATTCCAGCGAAAGTCCTTCAGCTGCTCGTTGTTGAGCTTCAGCACGTCTATGGCCTTCCCCTTGTCGTAGAACGTTACGTTTCCCTTCACAACCGCATATGCGGGCAGCAACCTAGTTATGGCGAGAGCTGTAGTGCTCTTTCCGCTACCCGACTCCCCTATGAGCCCGAATATCTGTCTCCTCTTGACGTCAAACGACACGTTCTTTACGGCATTGACAAGGCCTATGGAGGTAGCGAAGCTGACGCTTAGGTTCCTTACCGACAACACCGTTTCCGAGCTTTGCGACATAATCTCTCACTTCCTGCTCCTGGAGGCTGCTATCATGTTCTCCGCCTCCTTCCTCTTCTGAGGATCGAACAGCCTGTCCGAGGCGTTTGCGGTGAATATGAATCCCATCAATATTATGGTAGATATGACCATGATTATGAGGAGCGGTACCGTCCCCTTCCACGTGTAGACCGATGCCTGCTGGAATATGGCGACGTTCACGAGCACTCCCCAGTTTATCGTGGTGTAGGGCAGTATTCCAAGGAACGCCAGCCCCATGGAGCCGTAGATACCACCGTTCAAGGCAAGCATGAAGTTCATGAACACGTAAGGCATTATGGCTGGCATTATGTCGTTTGAAATTATGCTCCAGGAGCTTAGGCCCAGCGCCCTTGAGGCCTCCACGAAGTCCTTGGCCTTGTTCGCTATGGCCACGGACCTTATGGCCCTAGCTAGCCCAGCCCAGCTGAGAATCCCCAATATGAAACCCAGCGTCACCGGCCCGGCGTTTCTGAATATTATGGCCAGTATCAACCAGAGGGCGAATGAAGGTATGGTAAGCAATATGTTGAACACGAAGTTCAGGGCCATGTCGACCCACCCTCCCAGGTAGCCCGCGAGGAGCCCCAACAGCACCCCTATGCCTACGGTCAGTATCGCGGCGATCAGCCCCACTATCATGAAGTACTGAAGGCCCCATATGATGTCAAGGAGCATGGGAGAGCCCAAGTAGTCGCCGCCGAGTATGTACCACATGTTCGGCTTCGTGCTTGGAAGCTCGCCCTCATAAAGTGTGTTCTGCCAACTCGGCCCCGGGTAAGGGAAAATTGGAGCTATGAGCGCTATTATGACCACGGTCATGAATATGGTGAACCCTATCTTTCCCTGCGTGGTACTGGTTATGAGTTTCACGGAAACGTAAAGCGAGGTAAGGAGGTCCTTGAACCTCTCCGATAGGCTTCTCTGCTTGCTCACTTCCTCTCACCTCACTTACCCCTCACCCTGGGGTCTATGAGGCCGTAGCCCACGTCGGCAACGAAGTTGCCGATTATGACGGCCACTATTATGATCAGAAAGGCCCCAATGGTGAGCTCGTAATCCCTTGCCCCTGCTGCTGTGGTCAGCAGGTATCCGAGGCCAGGAACGTCAAATATGGTCTCTATGAATATGGAGGAACCGAACAGCAGGCCATACGAGTACATCAGCGACGTGAACTGAGGGAGGAGGGCGTTCCTGCCCACGTACGAGAAGGTCATCCTGTTGCCCGAAACCCCTCTAGCCTTCGCGACCATTATGAAGTCCTCCTTCATCAGGCTCGTGGCTATGGCCCTCGTCCCGAACATCCACCCCGGGAAGAGCATCAGGTAAAACGTCAGTATGGGCAGCGCCAGGTGCCATGCGACGCTCGAAATGTAAGCGAAGTTGAGACCTGGGCTAACTCCGAGGCCATAGGCTCCCGAAAGCGGGAACCAGTGAAGGTCAACCGCGAGCACTATCAGAAGCAACAGCGCGAGCATGTAGTTCGGGATCGACTGGAAGAATGACATGAGCCCCGATATTACCGCGTCGAGGGCCTTGCTCGAAGTGGAAGCCGCAACCAGTCCCAAGAAGAAACCAGTCACGAACGCGAGGGTGAGAGAAACCAGCACTATTATGATCGTCCAAGGAGCCGCTGCCGCGACAACGGGCGAAACCCTGGAGGCATAAACGACCGAGTACCCTAGGTTCCCATGGAAGAAATTAACGATCCACGTGAAGTACCTCCCCAACACGCCTTCAGAAGGGTTGTAGCCTGCTAGGGCAGCTGCCTCAGCTTCAGCCTGGAGCTCCGGCATACCGCTCCTCAAAAGCCCCTGTAATATGATTATGTAGGGGTTGCCCGGCATCGCCAAAATCAGGAAGAAGGACAACGTGATCGCGAAGAACAGCTCGAGAAATAGATAGATTACCTTCTTCGCAATCCAAATTAGGTTTTGCGTATCCATAATATATAGTGTTTCGAAACTTTTAAGCATAGCTCAATGGTATCCATATTGATTGTGAAGACGAGGAAGGGCAGGGTCACGAACACCATGAAAGCCAGACATAAGTGCAAGATCGCGAACGCCCATAACCAGATCCCCTCCTATGGGAGGCGCACGCAGAGGCGACTGAACTCAGCGCCTTTGATATCTGTCCCACCGCTCCTTGCTTGCTGCCTAGTGAGCGCGATAAATCCTGGCGAAACCGTGCCTATTTCAACAACGACAAAAGGGTAAAATTAAAGAAAAAACAAAAAATTAAGTTTTAGCTGCTCACTTCAACTTTACGGCTATGTATATCAGAGCAATGAGGGCGAAAATGGCGGCAAGCCCAGCTAGCAAGTACACGTAGGTCAAGTTGACCGGAGCTGGCTTGGGTATTACCGTTGGCTTAACGAGCGTCACCGTGAATGCTATGCCGGAGCTCGCGGACTGATACCCGGTGGCGGACGCGCTAACGGTCGCGCTCCAGGTCCCGGCGGGCCCGGTAGATGGGATGTTGACCGTAGCCGTGTAGAGACCCGGTGTGCTCGAGCTGGTGGTGAACAGGAGGCTCGTGGTAGTGCCAGATGGACTTACCAGAGTTCCCGTCACCGTGGCAGAGGTAATGGGTTGCCCATTATAGGTGACGCTGGCCGATATGACGCCAGAGGTTCCGTTGGCGATGCTGCTTGGGCTGACCGACAGAGCTATGCTCAAGGGCTTGGTAACGGTAACGGGTACCACCGTCTTGACGGTGAAGGTCGTGACGGCGCTACCGCTAACGTAGCCAGCCTTCGACGCGTTGACGGCAACGGTGTAAAGCCCAGCTGGACCCATGCTAGATATGCTGATTGGAGCGGAGTACGCTCCAGCTGTGGACGTGGGACTCAGCGTTATGGTCGACGTTCCGTTGGGCATCGTTATGGTTGCCTTGACGGAGGCGCCAGCAAGCGGCACTCCGTTGCTGGTCACCTGGGCAATGAGCTCAGCGCTCGACCCATTGGTTATGGTGCTCGGGCTGACGGACGCGCTAACGGATATGGTCGGAACCACGACGGCCTTCTCGACCTTGAAGTAGTAGGTCGGTGAGGCACCGGTCAACCACGTGTAGAACGAGTTGACCGAGTTCGGGGTCCCGGTCTCGATGGTGAAGTTGAACGGGTAAATCCCGTTGGGAGCATCAGCTGGGATTATCAGCACGTAACCGCTGTTGGGCGCCGGGACTATGGCTCCATCGCTGAGAGTTGTGAGGTACTGGAACTCGCTGAGGTTGTACTGGTTGAACACTAGGCTGAGGCCGGATATCGGGTGACCATAGTTGTCCGTGACGGTGCCGTTGACGGAGTACCAGACGTTGGGTCTGTACACGACAGGGGTCGTGTTCGCGGTTATGAACGGCCTGGTGAGGTGGAAGACAACGTCTCCAGTGACCTTGGTAGAGGCAGCGTTGGAGTCGATCACGGTGGGCAGCACGAACTTGTTGCTGAAAGTCGCGACTTCGTTGGCCCAGTACAGACCGGCGAACATGCCGGGTATCGAAGACGGCTGCGTTCCACCGGCGTTGGATGCCTGATCGACCAAGAGCGTGCCCGTGTATAGGGCAGCAGATGGGTTGGTCAGGGATAGCGGGATCGTGTAGATGTGTGCGTGGTTCTGCGGGTACTGCTCCCACAGGTGAACCACGACGCTCGTTGGCAAGAGCGATGGGTTGACCGACGGGCTGCCCCAAGTGCCTCCAGTGTAGACGTTGAGGGCAAGAGGCAAGCTCGCACCAACGGACTGCTGGACGTTCGGTAGCTTCTGGGTTATTATCTCGGCCACTGGGAAGCTGTTGATCCCGGTTCCGGTATTGGGTGCGGTGGCGTTATCGCTGAAGTAGCTTATCTGGATCGTGTAATTGCCAAGGCCCATGCTGGGTGAAATTGGCCAGCCCTTGACGGCCCCGCTGGCAGCGGTGTTGGTTACTCCGGCATTGGTACCAGTTGGGTACCAGCTGGAGAACTTAGTGGCGTTGACGACGGTGTAGAGCGAGTAGACGGCGGTTCCCTTGGTGCTAAGGGACCAGTTGTAGTACCAGTCGTAACCGTTCCTAACTATCTTGCCGTTGACAAGTATGTAGGCGTCTATGTGGTTGGGTATCTCGTTGAACGGTATGTATCCCAGATTACCGCCCGCGGTGCTGACCACGTTGCTTGGGTACGTGACGTTGAAGTTTATGTAAAGGGTAGCGGAGGTGGAGTTGCCGTTTATCACCTCCTCTCCCCACGGGATTATGGTGAGCGTGATCGGCTGAACCGTGACGTAGGCGTTGGTTGACGTCCCGCTGTTGCCGAAGGAGTCGTGAGCGAACGCGAAGAACGAGTAAACTCCCGTCGTGGTGTTCCAGTAGCTTGGCACCGATGCCGTCCAGGTACCCGTCGTGGAGTCGTACGTAAGCAGTATCGCCTTTAGCGACAACGAGCCCTTGGCGGTTACGTTGTTGTAGAGGGTTATTGACCCGGCATCCGTCCCAAAGCTCTCGCTCGTGAACGGCTGGCCGTTAGGCCACCACGCCGTCGCGCTGAAGGAGAACGTGGTTCCCCTAACTCCAGATGACGGCGTCGCGGTCAGCGACACCTTTATCTGGGCTGGGTTTATCACGAAGCTCCCTGTAGCTCCGGAACCGGTATCGGGCTGAACCAGGTCATCAGATGCGCTAACCAGGAAAGCGTAGGTACCGGTCGGGTAGTTGTAGGGTATGGTCCACGTGCCAACCCACTGGCCAGAACTGTAGGTAAGCGTGACCGTTTGAGAGGTTGCGGTATTGAGGGCGCCATTCACGTACGTGTACAGGGTCGCCGTTGCGGTCCCGTTGGAACCGGTCACGGGCTTCCCCTGCGCGCCGGTCACCGTAGCGGTTATTTGAATGGTCTGTGTCCTCTGGAAGGCTGTGCCGTTAACCTTCGCGTTCACCGCGAGGGTTATGGGCTTAACGTAAGCCAACGTCGAGTTGGAGCCCATGTTGCCCATGCCATCGGAGACCTCGGCAACGACCTCGTAAGAACCGGAGTAAGCGTTGTATGGCACGTTGAACGTGCCGCTAAAGAGACCGTTACCGTTGTTGGTCAGCGTAACGGTATAGCTTTGAGATGGGTTCAACGTGGGCGAAAGGATGGCGGTAGCTATGGCCTTGGTGGAAGTGACGGGGGCGCTGTTGGAGAGGTACGCCGCGTTAGCGGTTATCAGTATGGAGCCTCCCCTCGGGGCGGCATTGCTTGACGTGGTGGCGTTGGTAGTAACTATGACCTTTATTCCGTTTTCAACGTAGAACTCGGTACTTGCCACTGGATGTGACTTGAGCGTTGTCATGTTGTAGTTGAGGATCGTAAGGGTATACGCTCCTATCTCTGAGGTGCTTGCAGCAGGGAAGAACGCGGAAACGCTCCCAGCCGTCTCGGTTTGAGAGACTCCGCTGGGGAATATCTGCGTTAACGTTCCCGATGTCGTGGTGAAGTTATACCAGGCGAAGTGCTGAGAACCATCTGGCTGCGTTACCACAGCCTTAAGGTACACAGCACCGCTTCCGCGCCCATACAACGTCATCGCTATGTTAAAAGTTCCCCCCACCTGAGTTATGCTGGGGGTAACCGTGACCGCAACATTAACCGAGCTGTTGATTGCGCCGTTTACGGATGCTGGCGCCGGCGCCGCAGAAACGGCGGGAAAGGCAGCCAGACCCGTGCTGAAGAACGCCGCAAGCACCACTAGAGCAGCTAACCTTTTGATCTGTGAATACGACTTGGATTGCATTTGTACCTTCGAGTTTGTCGAGCATCAGCCCTATATATACGTTTCTGTGAAATATATTTACAAATATCTACAATGCCGTCTGTCACCCTCACAAAGTCGACTTAACGGGCAAGGGAAACGGGTTATGCAAAGCGCGGGGTGTTTCCGATCGGTAAAACTTAAGCTGCAAGCGGCCTTCCAGTTGTAATTCGGCTTCACCAGGCGAGATACTTTGTTGGGGCCAGTTCTTGGAGAAACACCAATAACGGAATCGTTGCAACGTATTTCATGTGGGCAAGCTTGAGTCCGTTAAGTCAATCAAAAAATAATGAAGCCAAAGATAAGAAATTGAGGGCCTCCTTCTTGATACAGGACTGATACAGGCTTGGTCAACCCAAAATCGCCCGCTTAGATTTCGCCGAAGACTTAACGGGCGCCAGCAATCGAAGATGTCGCACAATAACAACAAGATACCAACCCCCAACTGTAAGGATTTCTGTTATTCTGAAAAAATCAAAAAGATTATTTTTACTGCTGCGACTTCGCGCCTGGCTGCGGTCCCTTCTTGCCG
>ERZ1669250.756-NODE-756-length-12755-cov-5.280394_pt1 | contig 12755 bp, 9 predicted proteins | sample MGYA00579295_ERZ1669250 | MGnify/ENA primary metagenome ERZ1669250 (study PRJEB41166, sample SAMN08046056) | hot springs metagenome | biome: hot spring; feature: acid hot spring; material: thermophilic sediment; isolation source: thermophilic sediment from acid hot...
CACTACTAATATTCTCTGCAGAAACACTCGAATATAAGGTTATATTTACTCCTACTCCAAGAGCCGTCGTACCATTAGGAGATAATGTCGCAGTAACATTCTTAAAAAATACCGGAGAACTTGAAACTAAACCCGAGAGCGTTCCAGCAAAGTTAGACAATGAACCCGAGGCGGTGCTATTATGTAATAAAGTAATTGTGTCTGTCTTATTTAATGTGCCGGTCCCCTTCAATGTCTCTGGGCTGAAGGATACGGCGAAATAATTTCCACCGGGGAATGCGTATACAAGCCTGTTTATATCATTCAAAGAGTTTAGCTGAGGAAAGGCTATGGATTCCGGTGAACCCGTGGCAGAAACATTTGTCCAGTAGTTATATTTGCTTATCTTAGGAAAGACGTACTCTGAAGAAGCGTTAACATACTTTCCGCTTGAAACATTGAAGATCTTCTGAAAGCCCTCCAAAAGAAGGTCTGGGACACCGGTTCCATTCTGCGTAAGTTGACCCCTGTAATCTATACCAAAGGCGACGTTAGGAAGGCCTGCGGTGTAATTGGCGAAGATCAAACCGCTGCTCACATTATTGACCTGAAAAGTATCAACGGATGGACCGCCAACGGTGACGCTCGCATTACTCATACCAGTCTCGAAGACCGGCTTCAATGGTAATAATGAAACGTTTGTAAGATCGTTTGGAAGCTCAAAGGAGCTTGTCGAGGTGAAAGAATAAGGTAAAGTTTCGTTATCTGTTCCGTAGAAAGAGATTTCACCGTTAGACTCTGTAGCATTGTATGCACCCAGACCGAAGACGTTGGCATATTTCTTTGTACCGTTGACTAAGTTCTGGACGTAGTTTGCCGTCGAAACACCTAAGCTGCTCAAAAAGTTGCCGGTGTTGTTCTCGATGACATTCGACCCTATTTTCAGTGTAACGCCGTTCACGGTGTGCTGAGTACTGAGGTTGAAATACTGCGCAGCACCGCCGTTGACACTGAGTTCTATCTCATTCGTTGTGCCTGTCGATGTCAACACAGACGAAAGACCAATCAATGATACCTTGGTTGAATTGACTGTTACAGTCGAAGGGATCTGTACATTACTAAAGGAAGTTATCTGACCAAACGTCATATTAACTCTGCCACTAGTGTTCGTAGCATTCGTAACAGTGTACATTTTATTGCCGATGAGATACTGAAGACCGTACGACTTTGCTACTGGAACTATCTGCGTTTTTGCTTTTGAGATGTTTTCAACATAGGAAACCAGCTTGTAAGTTCCATAAGGAAAGAGAAGATTCAAACCAGCAAAAACCGGGGAAGGACTTATCGTAACGTTTTCAACGGCAGTGTAGTTCTCCCCTCCCACTGAATAGTTTATAGCCCTAAGAATGACGCTGCTCGGAGAAAAAGAAGGCAGGGAAGAACCAGTCGATGATAAAACACCGTTGGTCATGGCCTTTTCGCTCACTACTGTTTTTCCTAGGGTTATTGAACCTGTGACGGATGAGGAATGCTGTGCAGCAGCTGCGGCTACTAGACCGGCTGCGATGTATGTTGCACCGACATTATCTATAGGTTGCGCACTAGCTCCGACTACAACAACTGCATTGACCGCTCCGTTCTGGACGAATGGTCCAGGAAGGGAAGATAAAGAGTATGTGGGCGTTGCAGCAAATACCGTTGCTCCCAATGCAGCTCCTAAGAATAATGCTCCTGTTGTTATTGCCGCTGCTTTTTTGGCAGCACTAACTAACTTCGCTTTCATGATTATACCTCCGAGGGTACTGCCTCGATCATTATATAGAGTTTAATAATTTTCCTGTATTTAAATCTGCCATTTACGTTAAAATATTCAAAAGAAAAGAAAGTATGGTGAAAAACAAAAGATACATCATAATACCGACGTATAAGGAAGCCGAAAATCTAAGAGAACTGCTGCCGATACTTAGAAAATACAATGTCATCATCGTCGATGACAACTCCCAGGATGGGACTGAGGAGATATGCAGGAAATTTAGGAATGTAAAGCTGATCATTAGAGAAAAAAAGCTTGGGTTGGCCTCTGCGGTGCTCACTGGAATAAGAAGCATAAGGGAGAAGGATGCCTCCGTCGTCGTAACGGATGCGGATTTTGAGCATGACTATAACAGCATAGGAAGGATATTTGATCTGCTAAGCAGGTACGATTTCGTCGAGGGGGTGAAGAAGGGAAAGAGACTGCCAAGCAGAGGATTGATCTCTCACCTAGGGACGGTATTCGTGAAAACCCTTGTTCCCGAAAGCAAATGGCTTAAAGACCCGATGTCCGGATTCTTCGGATTTAGATTGAAAAGTGTGAATGTAGAGAGAATAAAACCGATCGGATATAAGATAATGCTTGAGGTTTTCATGAACCTCAAGAAGGGAAGCAAGAAAACGCATTTTCCATACCCATATGGATATAGAAAACATGGAAAATCTAAACTTAGTCTACTTGTGATGCTCCAGTTCGTCTGGCAGGTATTGAGACTAAACAATTATCGCCTGGCGCTGTTTCTTTCGATAGGAATTTTTGGTATCTTCTTTAATGAGTTTCTTCTGTATGAATTTTATTTCTTTATGCCTTTGATATACGCGCTGGTTTACGCCATTGTAATATCCACCCTTGTCAATTTTCTAATGAATCATTACATCACCTTTAAGGCAAGATCTCCCTTTTCCTCTTCCCTTGCAAAATTCATCGGTGTGACCGCTGCATCGGGAGTGATAAACCTTGTCGTCGCGTATTCACTGTCCTTCTTCATGCTTTACCTTCTAGCTAATTTTGTCGGTATTCTGATCGCCTTCCTCTTCAAATACGTCTTTTCTGAGGGTTATGTCTGGAGAACGGACAATCACTGAGAATCGGCAGTCATCAAAAACAAAAGGGTTAAAAAGGATGACAACCTAAACATACAAATGCCTGAAAAAGAATCATTGACGGAAAAAGTGATGAGGCTGATGCCACAGAGGGAAAGAATAAGGAATATCGGCATCATAGCCCACATAGATCACGGTAAAACGACGACTGCTGACACCCTTCTTGCGGGATGCGGGATGCTCTCGGAGGAGAAGGCTGGAAAGCAGCTTTATCTTGATTCAGAGAAGGTTGAACAGGAAAGACAGATGACGGTAAAATCCTCGAATGTCAACATGGTTTATGAAAGGAAGGAAGGAGATGAATATCTCATCAACCTAATAGATACCCCCGGCCACGTCGACTTCGGAGGACACGTCACCAGGGCGATCAGGGCTATAGATGGGGCGATAGTCGTTATGGACGCTGTCGAGGGCGTCATGCCACAGACAGAGATGGTTCTAAAACAGGCGCTGAGGGACAAGGTGAAACCTATACTATACATAAACAAAATAGACAGGCTGATTACCGAACTGAGGTTCACTCCGGAACAGATGCAACAGCACCTTGTCAAACTGATCGTTCAAATCAATTCATTCATCAAGGACCTTGCGCCATCGGAACTCAAGGACAAGTGGCAGGTCAGCATCCAGTCGAATACCGTCGCCTTCGGGGCTTCTAGAGAAAACTGGGCGCTTTCAATGAAAAGGATGCAGGAGATAGGAATAACCTTCAAGGATGTTTATGATGCGTATCTTAGCAATGACAAGGAAAAAGTAAAGGAACTATCCAAAAGATCGCCTGTGTATAAGGTTCTCCTAGAAATGGTCGTCGACAGCCTGCCGAACCCGGTGGAAGCACAGAAATACAGGGTCCCTATAATATGGCATGGAGACCTCGATAGTGAGGTCGGCAAGGCACTGCTCGCATGCGATCAAAATGGCCCATTGATGCTTTCAGTCACAAACATAGAGGTAGACCCCCAGGCAGGTGAGATAGCTGTCGGGAGAATATTCTCAGGAAAGCTCGTCAGGGGGCAGGATGTCTTCCTCGTCAACAGCAAACAAGTGAACAAAGTACAGCAGATATATATTTGGAAGGGACCGCAGAAATTCCAGGTTGAGAGCGCAACGGCGGGTAATCAGATAGGTATCGCCGGCCTGAAGAATGTCGTAGCTGGAGAAACCCTATCAAGCCTGCAGGACGCCACCCCCTTCGAACCAATAAAACATGTCCTCGATCCGGTGGTTGTCAAAGCTATAGAAGCTAAGAATCCAAAGGATCTTCCTAAGCTGATACAAGCCCTTCGGGACATCGCGATAGCAGACACGACAGTGAAGGTATCCATCAACCCAGAGACTGGTGAAAACCTGATCGCTGGCCTTGGAAGTCTGCACCTCGAGATAATAGAGGATAAACTGAAAAGGACCTACGGGATAGATATCGTCACTTCTCAGCCGATCGTTGTTTACAAGGAAAGTATCACCGCAAGAAGCCAGGTCTTCGAGGGGAAATCTCCGAATAAGCACAACAAATTCTACCTCTATGTTGAACCTTTGTCTGATGAGATAATAAAGCTTTTGGACAGCGGAGAAGTTTCGATACCGAGAGGAAAGGAGATAAGCCTGGAAAATAGAAAGAAGCTCGAGGAGGCCGGGATGGACAAGGAGGAAGCCAAGAAAGTATATGCGATATACCAGACAAACATGTTCCTTGACATGACCAGGGGAATAGTTCACATAGGTGAAGTCATAGATATGTGCGTTGAGGCCTTCGTTGACGTCATGAAGGCGGGCCCACAATGTAAAGAAGAGGTGCAGGGGGTTAAGGTGGTGTTGACGGATGCGATACTCCACGAGGATGCCATACACCGTGGACCGGCGCAGGTGATCCCTGCTGTAAGAGATGCGATAAAGGACGCATTTCTTAGCGCGAGCCCTGTGTTGCTCGAGCCAATACAGGTCATAAGGGTGGACATACCTATGAATTATCTCAGCAATGTCACGGCGCTGATACAATCCAAAAGAGGCGTAATTGTGGATGTGAAAGAAGAGGGAGACAAAGCCACAATAATGGCCGATCAGCCGGTAGCCACAACATTTGACTTCACGAACGAACTGAGGTCGGAAACCGAGGGGAGAGGTTCTTGGTCTCTTGTAGACGAAAAGTTCAGACGCCTTCCAAAGGAACTTTACGACCAGGTTCTGAAGCAGATAAGACAGAGGAAAGGTTTGGATACGGTATGAAGTGTCCATTTTGCGGCCCTGCCATCAATAGACAGGCATTTTACACCGGAAAGCACTTTGTAGCTCTTTATGACATAAGGCCCGTCGTTAAGGGGCATTCCCTTGTCGTAACGAAAAGGCATGTTTCCTCCTTTCTGGATCTTAATGCCGAGGAGAAGGCCGAATTCGTGTCCTTCACAAAGAAAGCCATCTACATCGCACTGAAGTTCTCTAGTGCGCATCAGTTCGACCTTATCCTCCAGGAAGGGAAGGACGCTGGTCAATCCATCAGACATCTTCACCTTCATATAATACCAAGAAAAAGAAAGGACAGCCTAAGCCTATCAAAGGCCTCCTGGCTGAGAAAATTTCAGGAAAAGGAACATGCGAACAGACAATTGGATGAAAAAGAGCTAAGAAAGATCATACAAAAACTGAAAACCATCGCCGAAAATAATTCTAAAGAGATAGAGAAGCTATGAAGTACAAAACAAAAGGTAAGAAGCGAAACAATGAAGAAAACATTAACCGCGTCCTAAATAGGATATCAAATATTATCTACAGCTATCGGATGCTTATCATCCTTTCTTATCTCGTCCTTATAGTTATTTTCTTCTCTGTTCAGTTCCATCTGCTGCAAAACTGGGACATGCTCTCAAGGGTACTGAATGCGAATTTCCTCTTTCACAATGGAAATTATTTCGAAGATCAAAGGGCTCCCCTGGAGAACCTTTTGATAGGTATTTTCAGCCTTTTTCTGGGCGGCTACGCCGTTTATGCCTTCATCGCCCTTAGCACGCTGATTTTCTTCCTCTCTCTCAGTGCTTTCTCTGATGCGTTCAACATAAAGTTACTCGTCCTTGTGCTCATAGTTTTCAATCCTTTCTTTTTGTTTTACTCGATGAAGAATGGCTCCGAACTGCTGCTCTTCTCCTTCCTGATCTTTTATGTATCATCGATAAAAAAGAGGGATCCTCTCTCCGGTCTTTTCCTAGCGCTAGCTTTCCTTTCAAAATATGATGCACTTTTTTTCTCTCCTCTTCTTCTTTTCATGTTAAGAAAGGACCTCAGATCCATAAGAAATTTCTTCCTTGCGATCATCGCCTTCCTCACCACACTGACACCATACTTTGTGTATAATTTTTCAGTATTTCATAACTCAATATACCCGCTTGCCAAGTCCTTCATCGAAAACAGTGGGTCCGGTCTCATACCTTCGATATCCGGCAACCTTGAAAAGTACGGTTGGCTTGGCCTGTACGAACTGATCCCCATCGCTGTGATAACCTCTTTTATTATCATATTCGAAGGAAAATACCTGAGGAAGATACTCAAAGACAGATCGAAGATACTTGATGTTTCCATTTTATCCTTATCCGTCATCATTTCCATCTATATCTATCTCGCTGTTGGACATCTGTTCACCGAGGGGATCGGTGTTTACAGGTTCTTCCTCGGTATATCATTGTTCCTGACGCTTCTTTTAGCGCTTTTCACTAAAAAGGTCGATATAACCTGGCTGCTGCCCTTCGCTGCGGCAAGCTTCATGATAGCTGTTATAATGCTGAATACTGTATATCCAGTTGCGCTCTCAAATCAAAACCTGTTAAGGATGGGGATCTCCGCCTTCTCTTCCATCTATAACACAACCAACTGCACCGTTGAGTCTAATGAATGGGTTCCATTAAACTACTATGGGCTGAGCGCAACTTACATAAGAAACGACACGCCCAGCTTGCCAATCGTAAATTTCTATGGACCAATCAATACGACACTTCCTCTAAGGTATGACAAGAATGAAATTTATATATACGGCGGACAGAAATGCGTGTATATACCTCCAGTCGATCTTCCCGGTGGATACTACAATGATGTAAACCTTTCAAAGGCAGATCCCGCCCTGGCGTGTCGCTGGCTCTTTGATTCAAAGATCAAATCCTCTCTTCTGCTTGATACATGCGAATATCTGACATGATCCCATGACAGACGGAAGTTTCACACGTTCTGCTTTAGAAAAGACAGTATCTCCTCTGCATGCCTGTCCGGGGAAACCTTTGGATATATCCTCAGTATTTTCCCCTTTTCATCAAGTATGAAGGTGACCCTGGATGCACGTCCGGTCGGCGATTGAATTTTCAGGCTTGAGATCAATTTCCTGTCAGAATCGCTCAACAATTTGAAAGGCAAGGAATATTTTTGCTTGAATTTCCTATGGGATTCAACGCTGTCAACACTTATTCCAAAAACTGGTATGCCCAGTGATTCAAAGGTATTGATATTGTCCCTGAAGCTGCATGCCTCCTTTGTACATCCTGGGGTGTCATCCTTCGGATAGAAGTAGATGACTGCCTTTTTACCGATCAAATCTGAAAGAGAAACCTCCCTTCCATCATCAGATTCCAGTCTAAAATCCGGGAATTTCTGCCCCTCCTCGATATTCATCTATTGATGATGAGATGGAAATATTTAAAATTTCCAGAAAAGGCATTTAAGTATAGAATTCAAGAGATAGATAATGATGTATTCACTTTCAGAGATCGCATATCTTGTGCTTGTGATACTGATACTGCTCATAACCTTCTTTTGGCTGATGGTCTATTTTGAGATCTTCAATGAAAAAGAGAAAACTAGAAAAGTGAAGGATTACCCAAAGATAGCTGTTGTGATACCTACACTGTTTGAGGGCGAGGACCTGAAAAAAAGCGTGGAAAGCGTGAAAAAAGTTGATTACCCCGCACAAAAAATCAGCATTTACATCGGCCTGAACAAGGCTTCCGATGAAAAAACGAGAAAGGTCGCCAAAAGCCTTGAATCAAAGAGGGTGCATGCGATCGACACCGGCGTGAATGGAAAGGCAAGTGTGATGAACTATATCCTGAAAAATTCGCTTAAAGACGAGCAATTCATACTAACGCTTGATGCTGATTCGATGATTGACAGATTGGCATTAAAGCGTCTTCTGTCGATGTTTGACGATGAAAAGGTCGCTGTGGTGACGCCATCAGTTGCTGTATACAGGCCAAGGAACTTCATAGAAAAGCTTCAGGAATACGATTACATATTTTCGATGGTCCTCAGAAAAGCTTTCAGCAAGATGGATGCCCTCCTAGTTGCCCCCGGCCCGGGGTCTCTCTTCAGAAGAAGCACCCTGGAGAAGGTCGGATACTTTGATGAGGGAAATATCACAGAGGATATGGAGATTGCCATCAGACTGCTTGCAAACGGGTACAAGATAAGGAACAAAATCAACGCCTTTACATACACGGTCGTCCCTCACACCACTCTTAAGCTGCTCAAACAGAGGATAAGATGGTATACCGGCTTCTTTGTGAACGTATCAAGGTATCATGCGCTTCTTGATAAGGAGAAGGCCTCGGTAAGCAAAAGTGTGATTCTTCTCATACTCTTGTCAACTGCTCTGTCAATAATGGTGATACCCGAGCTGGCTTACTACATATATATTGATATATCCGGCGCATATACAACTGTAACAAACATAGGCATAAACTATCTGATCAGCACAAGCCTGAATGATCTTTACATATATTTCTTTAGTTTCAACGAGATAACCATCCTGTCCCTGATAACGCTCTTCATCGGACTCTTCTATCTTATGTATGCGCTAAAAGGCATGAAAAAAACCCTCGATCCTGTGAGAGATACCCTTGCTGTTGGCCTTTACATCACATTTTTCGGGTATTTGCTTGCCTTCTCCTGGTTTTACGGTGCACTGAAGGCAGGAATGCTTAGAGGCGATGTCAAATGGAGAATAAACACACAAAGTTGATGCTTGCTGTATTTGCGGTGATCCTGATGATAGGGATCTCCTTCGTCTTCGGATACATGCTCGCAAGTCTGAAGGAGCCAGTGATACAAACGAGCCTGAGCCAAGACCAGCAGAGCCTTGAGGCGCTAATACTGACCTCTAACCTGGATTATACAAACACTTCCCTTTCATGTGCTATTCTCGAGGCAGGGATAGGGACCCTGTCCAACAACCTGAACGAATTAAGCAATGAACTCAATTCCGCTATGAGCGGTTCCGTCGTCACGCCGCAGTATTCCCAGCTTTCAAACCAATTGACCTATACCAGATTGAATTTCTGGGTGCTCGTTCAGCGTACAAACGAGGAATGTGGGAATAAATTTGTCAATCTCTTGATGTTCTATCCCGGAAGCTCTACATGCAATGGCTGTGTGAATGAGGGTCAGGAGCTGGCTTATATATCGTATATTTCAAACTATACGACCGTTGCGACGGTCTTAAATGCCCATGCAAATGTCAGCGCTGTGAGTGCACTGGACAGATATTACAATGTCACAACATTTCCGATGCTCGTGATAAATGGAAAGTACATCGTGAAAGGGTATCTGACGACGCCCCAGATAATACAATATATATGTAAATATTCTTCATCCTCAGACCTCTGCAAACAAAATGTTTCCTCCTAGTACTTCCTTTCCTGTATGAATTCCGAGAGCAAAACGGAGGCGTATATCCCCTTTCTCAGGATGAAATCAAGGATGACGACATTTTCGAAAAGATCATAGGAGAAATTCTCGGGTATGAAGAAGGCTGCCCTCTTGAAGGTCTTCATGCTGACCTCTGGCATCTCTTTTATCATGAGTGAGCTGAGATCGATACCTTCCTGCCTTATTATATCCCTGAAGATCTGCCTCATTTCTGGGGGTTCTATGCTCTCCACGTCCAAATCATATCCTATAAGGGGAATTTCGTCGACCCTTACGTTCCTCTTGATCGCTTCGCTCAGGATCTTGTTGAATATATTATATTGAAATGATTGGAGTATCAGCAGCCTGAGATACTTTGGGATAAGCCTTATGGCGCCTATATAATCATTTTTATGGATTTTCAGATGTTCCTTGAGTTTATCGGTATCCACCGGTTCCATTATCTGCAGGAACTGCTCCAGCGCCCCTTTAAAATCCCTGGCTATTATCTTCTTTGATAGCTCTATATTCACCGCGTTAACACCGAACCGCTGCTTTCCGTAGAAATTTGGTAGTCCTTTCTCCGCAACGCTGACAAATTCCTTGACGTCTTCCTCTGTTCCGCTGAAATCCTTGATCAAAACCGAGAATTTGTTTCCATAAAGGTCCCCTATCCTGCATGGCTTGTCTGAGAAATGAAAATCCTTCAAAAAGAGCCAGGGACTATCTATCTGCCTAAAAACCTCTGGATCCCCCTTGAAAACGCTTATCCTCTGCGCCGTCATCCCATGCTTATCCTTGTTCCCTAGATATCCGAAACGCTTTATGCTCGTGTGCGTCCTCGTTGAAATGGCGCTCAGCGCCTGGGCCGTTGAGAGGCCCTCCTTAACCATCGTAAAGATCAGGAAGTCTCCTTTCGTCTCCGGCTGTTTTTCCTCGATCTTCGAGAGACTCAATATTTCATCCTTCGATGGCATCTCCTGGACGATGAAATCGATATTATTGAAAAAGTAAGTTCCACTCAGCTTCTTGTTGAAAACGTGCGCGAGTATGCCTATCTTTTCCTCTTCTTCCATTTTTTCTCTAAAACTCCTTTCAGCTCAGCTGCTGCTTCATACAGAGGCCCGTTATTAAGGTTCTGTTCGGCTGAAGAATATCACATAAACAACTGAGAGAGTTCGGTATCACTGGCTTGACATCCGCACAGGAGGGGGAATAATAACAATAAACAACCGTGTCTTTAGATATATTCAGAAGATTCCTAGATACTGATGAATTCAGTCCGGGAAGCGTTTCATTCGAGGTTAATATCTGCATCAATGACTGACCGTAAGAGGCACATTCCTGATTTAACTGAATAGATTGATATTTCTGATCCGATAAACCGACGTAATACATTGCTATGAAAACAACAAGGATGACAGCGAGTATTACAAGGATAGAAAAAAGGATCCACGGATTGATATCATACCTTCCCCTGACTATTTCTAATTTCATATACTCTTTCTTTGGTCTCTGTAACTTTTAAAGGTTCTTTTCTGGAAAAATTCCTTTGATTTTTTAAATCTTAAGAATAAAATTCAATAAAAAGAATTCAAATTAAAAAAACAAAAAAAGAACCTGAAAGACCTTTTTTCAGGTCTTTGGTTCTAAATCACTGAACGCCTGTATACTTAATACTGGATGTATTAAGTATCACCTTTGAACCTGTAAGGCTTACTATCGGCTCACCGATAAGGCTTGTGTATACCGCTTCGGATGCTGCCAAGGTGTCAACACCGTTGTAACCTGCTACAAGCAGGGCTGGCTCTCCACCGAATTGTGATACGTTACTGAACATCTCAATGATAGACTGACCTGAAGACACGTTTGTTAGGTTTGTGAACTGTGAACCGTATACTGGAGTTGACTTGCCTGTAAGCAATTCAGCTGCCAGGGTATTTACCGCTGGACCACCAACGACGATCACAGGGACTGTGTTCGTCAATCCAGCGAAGTTTGTATCTAAGATTGAACCAAAGGATGGAACCAGACCGGATGCAGATATCTTTGATACCTGTCCATTTATTGACTGAATCACGCCTGGTGGTAGTACCTGTCCAACAGTGTAATTGCCAGTTCCTATGGTTTGCTCGCTGCCACCAACTAAAACTGTGTAGTTCTCAGTTGGGATTGCAAAGACAACTGTTCCACCGACAGTGGATCCCTTATATCCATTGCCATTGGTTGTTGCATTCTCCACAAAAGCACCCCAAGTATCAGGTTTAGTTGTAGCGAAGTTAGGTAAGTAAGTATAGAAAGTACTTGTGTTCTCTGCCGTGGTTAGAGTTACTTTGCTTCCCGTAGGCTCTGTGTATACTAATTCAGAGCCTGTATAAGAAAGATTGCCGCGCTCATTTGTCAAAGGAACTGTGGAGAATGAAGTTCCATTGCTGGCAAACAAGCCACTTGTACCTTGTACAAAGTAATAGGTATTACTCGTTGCTCCTGAGACAGACGCTACAGGACCCTTCACCCTTACAGCAAAGATTGACGCGTTAAACAGAACATTTGATACAAATGGATTCAATACTCCTGACGTGGCGCGACCAGAAACTCCTTTTTGATTGAATATGGTTATGTTATAACCGCCGACCTGGTAGGTTTTATTTGTTGGCGTAATGACCTTTGGATTCGTAGTTGTGGATGCTGTATAATTCAAAGCTCCTGTAATATTCCACGCCTTGATGTTACTTAAATCAGCACCAGAAACAGGCGCATTAAGGGTCAAACTACCACTTGCAATTCCTTTGCCACCGATGGTAGCATTTCCAGAAGTTATCGAACCGGCATTGGTATTAGACAAATTTATCGTGCCATTAATCGTAGTTAGATTGCTCACCAATTTGCTTACATTACCAGATGCACCGCTGAAATCGGCGTATATAGAATCAGCCAAAACTCCGCTACTTGATAATCCACTAACTGATCCTGATCCGGAAGTTAGATTTCCACTAACCCTGTCTGAAGAGGTAGCAGTTGCTGAAGCTGAAGCAGTAGTAACTTTAGTGAGATTACCGAATTTGATGAATGCACCTTTGAAATTTGTAACATACGCTCTAACGGTACCATTTAATTTATAAGTCCCAGTAGAATTCTTAAGATAGTTATATTCATTACTGAAATTCCCAATTGTTAGATTTGCATTTTTTGTTACATTAAGAGTT
>ERZ1669250.757-NODE-757-length-12753-cov-3.991337_pt1 | contig 12753 bp, 11 predicted proteins | sample MGYA00579295_ERZ1669250 | MGnify/ENA primary metagenome ERZ1669250 (study PRJEB41166, sample SAMN08046056) | hot springs metagenome | biome: hot spring; feature: acid hot spring; material: thermophilic sediment; isolation source: thermophilic sediment from acid...
CCTGGCGGTACAGAAGAGCTTGTCGTATAAACCACTGGTTCTACTGTGTTAGCTGGTATAGAAATAGACGATGTTTGCGTGCCGCCGTTAACACTGCTATATAACGTTGAACCACCAAATAATGTTGCCCCATTGCTAGCATTTAAAACATATAAGGCATTTATTGTTACGGGGCTAGAACCAGAATTTAATACATAAGCAGTTACGTACCAATTGTTACTGGAACTGGTTTTATTTATAACAACAGCATTTATGCTAATTCTTTCAGTTAGGGCAGGATTTGATGAATGTACTGAACCAACTAATCCGCTTAGCCACAAATAAATCAATACTGCTGCAGCTATAGCAATTAAAATAAGCATGACAACCGCTACTATATCAGATATTGCCTTATTATTTTTTCTCACACTTAAACCTTTAATCGTATATTTCATGATATACGAACACCTCTTTTATTCGCTATTCTTTAATTTTTCTGTAACATATTTAAACTTAACTCCGTAATAATACAAAAAATATGAGAATAACTTAATAATTGTTAAGAGGTTTTAAAATTAAATTTTAGGCAAGAAAATAATAGATTGCTATAGCAATTACTAATAAATTAAAATACCTATCAGTGTTTTATAATCCTATTATTTTTTCTAAACAATACTGTTCTTTGACTTTTTACATTTTTTATATTAATTTTTAATTTAGGTAGAACTCTGACTTAAATAAATTTTTAATTTAATGATTTCCTAGTAATCCAGGTAACTGAGATGGAAGAGAATAAGGCTAAAATTAATGAAACAAAGTGGGATCCGTCTTTAGAACTATTAATATTAAATGAGTGGGAGAAAAAGAAAAAAGATAATAAAATTGATGAAGCATCAAACAAAATAATAGTTATAGATACACCTCCTCCATATGCAAGTGGAAAATGGCATGTTGGAGGAGCTGCTCATTACTCTCAAATAGACATGATTTCAAGATATTATAGGTTAAAAGGATTCCAAGTAATTTCTCCTTTTTATGCTGATAGAAATGGTTTACCTGTTGAAGTTCAAGTGGAAAAAATTTATAACATAAGAGCAAGAGATATGGCATCTACTCCTGAAGGGAGGAAAAAATTTTTGGATTTATGTAAAGGCTATTTAGATAATGCAGAAAAAGACATAGTTAACGTTTGGAAGAGGCTTGGATGTAGTTTCGACTATTGGAAAGATGGAACTGATAGCGAAAAATACAGAAAGATGACCCAAAAGACCTTTATAGAATTGTTTAAAAAAGGTTTAATTTATGAAGATGAAAGACCTGTAAGATGGTGCCCTAGATGTGGGACTACATTAGCTGAGGCTGAAATTGAATATCAGGAAGAAGAAGGTTACCTTTATTATATAAACTTTAAAATAAAGGGAGAAGAAAAATATGTTACAGTTGCAACAACAAGGCCCGAACTTTTAGCATCTTGCGCTGCATTAATTTATAACCCAAAGGATGAAAGGTATAAAGAGTTAAGAGGAAAGAAAGCCATATCGCCATTATATGATGTAGAAATGGAAATAATTGAGCATCCAAGCGTTGATATGGATTTTGGAACTGGATTAATGATGGTCTGTTCTTATGGTGATGAAAATGATATAAGGCTTTTCAAAGAGCTTAACTTAAAGCCTAAGGTATTAATAAGCCCTATAGGAACTATGCTAGAAAATTCAGCTTTCTTATCAGGTCTAACCGTTATGGATGCAAGAAAGAAAATAGTAGAAGAACTTGAAAAGAAAAAAGTTTTAGTTAAAAAGGAAAAAATTAAACATACTATACCAGTTTGTTGGAGATGTAAAACGCCATTGCAGATAATAAACAGAAAAGAATTCTTCTTAAAACAACTTCCATTTAAAGGAGAACTTAAAGAAATTATAAACAAAATTGATATAAGACCTGAAATGCATAAGAAAAAGCTTTTTGATTGGATAGACAGCATATCTATGGACTGGCCTATATCAAGGGATAGATACTATGGAACAGAAATACCTGCTTGGAGATGCACGAATTGTAACTCAATTCTAACACCTGAGCCAGGTAAATACTATAGGCCATGGTTAGATGATGTTCCATTTGATAGATGCCCAGTTTGTAATGCTCCTAAAGAAAAAATAGTTGGAGAAAAAAGAGTTTTTGATACTTGGTTTGACTCAAGCATATCAGTATTATATGTAACAAAATGGGATGAAAACAAAGAATTTTTTGAAAAGGCCATAGAAAACACACTAAGACCACAAGGAGAAGATATAATAAGATCTTGGTTATACTATTCATTATTAAGAGTTTATCAACTAACTAATAGGCCTGCCTTCAAGTACATAAGGATAACTGGAATGGGATTAGATCCTAAAGGAAGACCGATGCATAAATCATTAGGCAATGTCATTGATCCCGATCCCATAGTAAGCAAATATGGAGCTGATGCTTTTAGGTATTGGGCTGCAATATCTGCAAGACTTGGCTATGACTATAGATTTGATGAGAAAAAAGTTATAACTGGGAGAAATTTTGCAACGAAAATATGGAATTTATCTAGATTTATTTCTTCATTCCCATATGAAGATTCTAATTATACTAATTATACAGAAACTGAAAGAGCTTTCTTAGCTCTAACCCAAGATTATATAGAAAGAATTGATAAAGGTTACCAATCCTTAGACATGTTTGAACCTATTAGTCTATTGTATGAATTAATTTGGGATGTGTTTGCATCAAATTATGTTGAATTAGTTAAGAACAGAGCATATAATAGAGAGAAAGAATTTAATGAAGAAGAGCAGAAATCATCTTGGAAAGGCTTACATGAAATCTTTAGATCGTCATTAATTATGCTATCCCCTATAATGCCATTTGTTACATATTACTCTTACAAAATGCTTTATAATAAAGATATAATGGAAGAAAGAGTTCCTGAACCTATGTTTAATAAAGAAGAAAAAGAAAAATTAATGAAAAAAGCTTTAGACATAATAGAAATAAACAAGGAAGTTTGGACCTATAAGAAATCCCATAATATAAGCCTTAACAAACCAATTGAAGGTAAATTAATTATTGCCGATGAAAGCTTATCAGATTTCATAAACGATTTAAAGGCATTACACAAAACAGATTTTATTATAAATAAAAATCCAGAAGGAGAAAAAATTGGAGAAAAGCTATATTTGTTAACAAGATAAATTCATTGCTAAAGATAGCTCAAATTCATTAGACAATATAAAATACTAACAAGCTATTTTTACATGGATAAGAATTAATAGGGATTTAGGTGAAGTAAATGGAGCTCTACGATTTAATAGTTATTGGGGGAGGCCCTGGAGGTTATCCTGCAGCTATAAGGGCTTCACAACTAGGTTTAAGGGTAGCCTTAATAGAAAAGAACAAGCTTGGAGGGGAATGCACAAATTATGGATGTATACCTACAAAGGCATTAATAAAATCATCTCTTGAAGGTAAGAGCTTTTCATCAGCTATTGAAGAAGCTATAAATGCCTCTGATAAGGTAAGAGAAGGCATTTCATATCTTTTAAAAAACAATAAAATAGATGTTTTTTATTCAAATGCAAACATTAAAGAAAGTGATGATAACTTTATTGAGGAAAACAACGGATTAAGGTCGAAAAAATTAATAATAGCAACGGGCTCAGAGCCTTCAGATCTACCTAATATAAAAGCTGATGGCCAAATAATTCATAATAATAGAACAATTCTTAGCCTAAAAGAATTACCTTCCCGCATTTTAATAGTTGGAGCAGGCTATGTTGGAGTAGAGTATGCAAATGCTTTTTCTTCACTAGGCTCTCAAGTAACTCTAATAGAAGTTATGCCTAAAATACTTCCTAATATAGATGCTGATATATCAAGACTTGCTGAAAGGGCTTTAAAGAGTAAAGGGGTTAAGATATTAAAAAACACAACAATAAAAGAAATTAAAGAAAAAAGAGAAAAATATGTCATAGTAAATATAAATAATGAAAACATGGAATTCGATTCTGTTTTCATATCAGTAGGAAGGAAAACTTTACTACCAAACATAAAAGTTGAAACTGATGAAAAGGGTTTTGTAAAAGTTGATAAATATTTGAGAACTTCCAACCCAAATATTTTCTCTTCAGGAGATGTAACTGGGAATCCAATGCTTGCCCACAAAGCATTTGCTCAAGGAGTTGCTGCCGCGGAGGGCGTTTCAGGAAACCTTAAAGAAATAGACTATAGCATTATACCTAGCGTTATTTTCTCAAAGCCTGAAATATTTTCAGTTGGTTATACATTAACTCAGGCTAATTCTTTGGGGATTCAAGCTAAAGAAACTAAATTACCATTAGGTGGGCTTGCAAGGTCTGTTATAGAAAAAGAAGAGATAGGCTTAATAAAAATAGTCTATGATTCTTCTAATAGAATAATAGGTGTCCATGCAATATCAACATTTGCATCTGAGCTAGCTCTTTCAGCAACTCTTGCAGTTAAGTTAAAAGCAACTCTTGAGGATCTGTCATTTAGCATGCCTCCTCACCCTACTATGTCTGAAGCATTAAAAGAAGTTGCAGAACTCGCATTGAATAGACCAATACACTACGTTAAAGTTTAAAAAGGGATTTAGTAAAAATTCAATACGTCTCATTTATATAAACCTAATTACAGGTTCTAACAATTATAAAATTAGTAGAGGTTGGGAGAATTGATTACAGTAGTAGGTGGAGCAGGAAAGGTTGGGGCAACAACTGGTGCTTTTCTTTTAATGAGAGATGTTGATGATGTAGTATTAATTGATATTTTAAAGGATAAGCCTCAAGGCGAAGCATTGGATTTAGGCCACATGGCTGCAGCCATAGGGTCTAGCAGGAAAGTTATAGGATCAAATGATTATAAAGACATGGCAGGTTCAGATATTGTTATAATTACAGCAGGCTTCCCAAGAAAAGCTGGACAGACGAGAGAAGAGCTGTTAGCAATAAATGCAAAAGTAATGGCAGAAGTATCTGATGCTATTAAAGAATATTCGCCGAAAGCAAAGGTTTTAGTTTTAACAAACCCAAGCGATGCAATGACATACGTAGTTTATAAGAGGCTAAAAGCCCCAAGAAACCAAGTTATTGGTTTTAGTGGATTATTAGATGCTCCAAGATTATCTTATTATGCATCCCAAAAATTAGGTATTAGTCCAGCTTCAATTTTGCCAATTGTTTTAGGTATGCATGGAGAAAACATGTTCCCAGTACCAAGACTATCTATGGTTGGAGGAGTTCCATTAAGCGAACTAATGACAAAGGATCAAATTGATGAAATAGTTAAGAAGACAGTTGGAGCAGGTGCTGAAGTAATTAAATTAAGAGGCTATAGTAGCAACTGGGCTCCAGCAGCTGGGTTAACACTAATGGCAGAAGCAATTAAAAACGATCAGAAGAGAGCAATAATTGCAAGCGTTATTTTACAAGGAGAATATGGAGTTAACGATGTTGTTGCAGAAGTCCCAGTTATATTAGGGAAGAACGGAGTTGAGAAAGTATTAGAAGTCCCACTCAATAACGAAGAACGCCAAGGATTTATGAAGAGTATTGAAGCTGTTAAAAACTTGTTAAGCGCTTTGCCTCCTGAATATAAATAAAACACAATAATAACTACTATTTTTTATTATAAAGAAACTATTTTTTATAAGAAAAAGTTAAAAACTTTCTATGCATAATACTTATGGATGATTAAAATGAAAGAACAAGATATAGACGACCAAATGAAAGACGTGCTAGAAAAACTTAGCGAAAAAGAACTTAGAATGACACCTCAAAGAATACTTATATCAAAAACTATATTAGCTATGGTTAAAAACCATTCATCATTAAAGGAAATATATGATGAAACACAAAAAGTTTTACCTAGGGTGGGTATGTCAACAGTTTATAATACAATAAAGATGTTAGAGTCTTTAAAAATAATAGATACATTTGATATAGACGGGAAAATGAGGATAGACCAAACATTCCCTCATATAAATATTTATTGCAGGAATGAAGATAGTATTATAGATGTTGATGGTCAAGCTATTGAAGAAATTAAACAGGTTTTGTCTAAATATGGAATTAATGTTGATGTAAAAAAGATATTAATAGATGGTAAATGCAACAATTATTAGCAATAAATATATTTAATTTTTATTGCAACTATTCCTATGGGGAAAGTAATGCCATGTAAAAGAAAACTAAGCCCATTTGAAACTAAGTTAACTACATTATTTCAAGTAATGCCTATGCATGCAAACCCATTAGGCATGTTATTTGGAGGAGTTATAGAAGATTGGATGATACAAGTATCAAACATGGAAGCAACTAGGATAGCTAAGAGACCAACCTTATTAGCTGGTATGGATAGCATATTTTTCATATCTCCCGTATTAGTTGGGGAAAATGCAAACATAACTGCTTGGGTTGATTATATAGGAAATACAAGTATAGATGTTAGCTTATTGGTTGAAGCGGAAAATCCTATACTTAATGAAAAGAGGCTAACTACTTTAGCCCACATGACGTATGTAGCTGTAGGTAAAGATTTAAGGCCTGTAATGCTAGATGCTTGCATTGAAGCAAAAACAAAGGAAGAGGAAGAAATATATCAAGATGCTTTAAAGAGGAGAAAAAACAGGGAAAACAGGATAAAGGATAGAAAAGAAAGGGCTTTAGACTCTTCTCCTCCAAGAGGTCTAGATGATAGGTTTACTATAACGAACTATAAAGTTGTTATGCCAGAAGACGCTATGGCATTAAACACTTTATTTGCTGGCAAGCTTATGAGATTATTGGATGAATCAACTGCTTTAGTTGGAACAAGGTACGCTAGAGGCCCTGTTGTTACAGCATCTGTAGACACAACAGATTTTTATTCTCCAGTAATGGTTGGAGAGACTTTAATCATTTACAGCACATTAACAAACATAGGGAAGAGCAGCATGGAAGTTATTGCAAAAGTGGTTAAAAGAGATGAAATTACTGGAGAAGAAAAACACACAACAACAAGCTATTTCACATTAGTTCATGTAGGACCAACGGGTAGGAGCGAACCAATACCAGAATTTAAAGTTACAGAGGATTGGCAGAAAGAAATTATTGCTGAGTCTGAAAAAAGAAGAAATGAAAGGCTTGAAATGCTATCATCATTCAAATCTAATGCAGAAAAGTTCAGACAGCTCATGCAAAAAATCTAACTCCATAAAACCTCTACACCTAATTTTTCAGCTTCAATTCCTACACTATAACTAAATAAAATATTCTTATCTGCAAATACCTTTATTATTTTATTTTGCCTATTCTTTATAATAAACGCTCTAATAGTATTAACTAGTTCATTTTCAACTTCTTTTGGAATTGGATTAACGTAATGAAATTGAGCCGTTGGATATAGACCACAAATTTCATAAGGTATTAAACCTAAGTAAGGAGCGTAATATATTAAATTCATATTTTTTATATCTTCTTTTTTGCAACCTCTATAAGGTTTCATTATAATTCCGTCTTTTCCTTTTATTTCATATTTTGTTAAAACCCATGATTTATAGTTAATAATTCTTGGATTCCAAGTGTTTTCTATTCCATAAAACTTAAGCCCTCTAGGATTTCCCTTATACTTAGGATTAAATCTATCCATATACTTTATATGTTTGCTTAATGATCTTAAGGCGCTTTGCGCTTCTGGTCTATACCTAGAGATCTCAACTAAAAATTCCCAAAGCCTCCCTTCTCTTATTGCTTGTTTAGTTCTATTTATTGATTTTTTAATTGCATATAAGTTATGTATTGATAAAAGCTTCCTTCTCTCTTTTACATCCATTTCCATTAAATCCTTAGGGGTATATTTAGAACAAACTGGACAATTGCAAGGAAAATACTCTAAATCCTCTAACTTTTCAGTTCCATAATCCGTTATATATCTATCATCTTTTGCATATAATTCATATGAAGCGGAATCAAATGTATCTACACCCATTGCTATGGCAAATGGAAAAATTAATGGATGACCTCCTCCAAAAAGGTGTAAAGGTTTTTCTGGAGGTAAGTATTTCTTTGCAGTCGCTATCATATCTATTATAAGATTATAACCATACTTTTCAAGAAAAACTGTTGGGCTACCAATAGCAAACATCTCAAATGGGAGATTTGATGATTCTCTGGCACTTTTTTCAACTAAATTTAAATATTTTCCTCCTTGTATAGGAAGGACCCAAATAGTTTTATCATCTTTTAATTTAACTGCATCGTAAGCATTTTTTAATGTTTCTTCAACACTCTCTTCAGCTTCCTTTAAATCAGTGTCTCCTGTTGGCTTATCTAAAATAACAGCAATATCACTTCCAATAGCTTTTTCAAAGTTCATAACTGTTTCCTGGTTGACATCAATACTCCCATATTTTAATACCTGATATGCCCCCGAATCAGTCATTATTACTTTATCAAATCCTAATACCTTATGAATTCCTTCACTAATTACTTTTTCCCCAAATCTCTTATATGATAAATAAGCATTTGTTATAATTTGATTAAATCCCATCTCCTCGATTTCCTTTATTCCAACATCTTGCTTCAAAGGATCTATAACTGGGAAAAATGCAGGAGTTTCTATAATCCCCCTATTTGTTTTTAAAATTCCTATTCTACCAGCTAATTCAAAATCCTTTATAATAAACATTAATTAAAACACCGTTGTTATTGATTAATTCCTTTCGTCCTCAAATATTCTCTAAATATGCTGTATATCTTTTGGGCCAAAGGACCTGAACCTTCAACACCATCTTTAGAAACCTTTATGTTTTTACCAATTTCAACCACATTTATATCATCATAAACTTTTATTAAATGCTTTTCAATATTACCAAACCTAGTTAAAAACTCTGAAAACTCCTTTGCATTAAAAATCTCACTTTCCCCAATTAAAATCTCACTTATACTTCCCCCATAAATTATAGAAACAGGCCATAAATTTCCTTCATTATCTTTAGCTGATTCTAGCATAACGCTATACGTTACAGGATCATAACCTGTTAGCTTTCCTACATAATATCTACCATTGGTTAGCTTTATTGTAACGCTCCTGTCTAGCAATGAATTTAAACGTGAAACGAATCTCCTTGCTGGCTCTGGCGACGCTGACATTTCTTGCACCTATCTTTTTCTATATTTCTCTAAATATTAGGTTTTTCTATCTAATAGAAAACTTTTAATTCCCTTAATTTTTTTCAAAATTGGTGATAAATGTGGAGCCTATATTTTCAGCGAAATACAGAGTTTATTGGAGTGAGACGGATGCAGCTATAATGATGCACTTTTCTAATTTCTTTAGAGTATGTGAAAGAACTGAAGAAGACTTCTTTGCATCATTAAATATTTCACAAAAAGGAGAAGTTGGTAAAAGATTACTAATGCCGAGAGTTCATGCTGAGTGTGATTACAAAAACCCATTAAGGCCAGGAGACTTATATAGCGTTAATATAACTGAAATTTTGTTGGGAAAAAGTAGTATAAGGTATACATACGAGATACATAATGAAAGCAGCAATCAATTATCGGCAATATGTAAAATTGTTGCAGTAGTATATGATGAAATAAATAACAAATCAATGGAAATACCTCAAGAATTGAGGAAAAAACTTATTGAGATGGGAGCCAAGGAATAGATAACAATTCGTCTTAATTATGATGTTTGATAACAATTATATGTTATGCTTATGTTAGTGTTTTGATTAACAAATATTATACCATTAGATGGATTAGCGTAACACGTAAAATTATAATATTTGTGGTTATTAATAGTGATCCAAAAATATAGATTAGATACATTATAGTAATAATAGTATCCTGAGGGAATCTTAATAAACGTAACATTATTCCCATTAGAAAAACTTATAGTGGTATAGAATGTAACAGTTTTATGAGTTACTGTCGCAGGTACTGATGTACCTGTACCAGTAATACCTGAGTTTGCTTTTGTATTTAAATCAAAAGATACACTCCATGTATAGTTATAGGGGGAATTTGCAGGAGTAAATACTGTTTTATTAAGTATATTGACTTCTGTTATTAAGAAACTAACATTAAAGTATTTATTGGTTATTATTTTACTTACTGGCGGAACAACATATATAACACCAGTACCTCTTAATGCTGAAATAATTTGCTGTACATTCTCAACAGGTATCGAAGCTATGGCTTTCCCATTAGCAACGCTTACAGAAATACCTATAGGATCACTTTTAACATTGCTTATAATTATTAAAGCCGATGAATTTGGAGCAAGAGAAACTGGTAACGAATTATACGTTGTTATCTTATTATTACTTCCTTTAACTATTATTTGTAAAGAATTGCTACCTCCAGAATATGAATCAAAAGTTATATAACTACCATTTTTTAATATAACTGAAATACCTGATATGTAATAGCTATAAGGATATACCATACCTGAAACATTTATATAAATATTGTTATTTGTATAATTATAATAAGCAAATATATCCTTTTCCATTAAGCTTGCCATTTGTTGTACCTGTATAGAATTCTTTTGAGTAGTTAAAACATTTTGATTGTAATTTATAAGACTAAACATAACTCCTGCTATAATAAATGCTGCTATAATAAATATTATAGTTCCAACTATTGCAGACTGAGATTTTTTACGATGGATTTGCCATTGCATATACCTCTCCTCCGCTATATGATACTGTAACTAATGAAGTCACTGATTTAACGTTTGTACATTTGATAACAGCAACTGCGTCTGGAGGTATGTAATGAGATAAACTATATGAAGTTTTATTAAATAAAATGGAACAGGTATTGATCAATGTGCTATTAATATAAACGCTATTAATCTGTGCCCCCATAGGACCACTATTAAATATAAAGTATAAGTTTCCATTACTTATATAGGAACCCATGGGGACAATGTATTGCTGTAATGCAAGCTGGGCTTGATTATTATTGCTATTGGTTAAGCTAACGAATCCTCCAGCAGCAGATGATAAATAAACTATCAATGTAAATCCAACAGCCAAAGTTATTAGTATCATCATTATTTCTGCAACTATATTGCTAACAGACCTTTTATTTCTCAATGTCTGACCCGATATTTTTTATTTTTATTTAAAGTTTATTAACGTATAACCCAATTTAAATCACAACATGTGATGCTAAACTTAAAGCAACTATCATAGTGAATGTGCCTATTAATATTAAATAAATGAAGTATTCGCTTGTTCTTGGTGCAAAGTCTGATATAACCTTCGCTATAATATAACCTGATGTAGCAGAAACTATTAAAAGTGAATAGAAAAATATTCCTAAAATACCTGGTATATTTATGGTTGCTGTCATAACTCCTGTTAATCCAAATGTTGCATTTTTCTTCAATACCTCAAGCATAACTATGGTCATACCTACTGCGAAGCCATAAACAGCTATGCCTAAAATTATTACTGAAGAATACGATTGCAATCTGTTTTTCAAATAAAATTCCATCCTTTGAAGCTCTGCAGCATACCTGCTTGTGACATTTAAAATATCACTAGCTCTACCTCCACTTCTCGCAGTTGTTAATATAGACGTTAGCAATAACCTTACATCTCTTGGTGAAGAAGAAAAGATTTTCAAAAAAGATCCTTCAAGATCACCTGTCATTTTATACAGAGAGCCAAAAGCAGCTAAATAATCTTTTAAAGGTGGCTCAACCAGCTCTACAGAAGCTAGTATAGCTTGGGAAACTGAAGGTAATGAAGCAGCTACGCTTGGATAAATTTCTAAAAATGATCTTGCCTGCCTTTTTAACTCTAGCATATAATTGCTATACTTCCTTGAATATATTGCGTATGGTAACAATAAAAAAACAAAAAATAAATCCACATATATTATTGTTATCATGGTAGATGGAACAGGTATATTAGAAAAACTTGTAAATACAGGGAATTGAGTTGGAAATAATTTTTTAAATATATAATAGAAAATAAACAAAGATAAAATTCCAGACACGGGAATAAAAATTAAATATTTTAAAGGTCTTGGGGGGCCAACAGTTCTCATCTTCCTCACCTAAAGCTTTAATTTTGATGTTTGATTATCAGCTAGAACAGCTGTTATCAGAGACACTATAGGTATTAGTATAAATATAACTAATATAATTAATGATGTAAAACTTATCGTGCTAACCGGATAAACAGTAAATAACATTCCCATGACTCCTATTAAGACCGGACCCACAATACCAACAACTAAAAAAGATTCCAATAGAGTTCCAATAGACGAGGATATTCTTTCAACCAAAGAATAATAATAATTCAGATAGGAAGATATAGAATCCTGAGCTATTTGAACCAAATCTGCCCCAGCAACAGCTCCTCTTGCAAGGGATTGAGCCAAAAGCTTAAGGCTTGGGGAAGGGGTTATTTTAGATAACCCTTCTAATATTTTAGCAGGATTTTCATTTAAGGTTACATATGTCTTTATATAGTTCATTTCTACGTTAAATTCTTTTAATTCATCAGAATATTTATTAACAAATGTTAAAAGAGCTTGAGAAAGACCTTCTCCACCTGCAAGCAAAGAAGTTAGAGTTGAGGCAAATATATGAAACTTTGCCTCTAAGTCATCTTTTCTTGATGAGTATTTGAAAGATGGAATTAAAATACTTAAGCCAAGAGACAATAAATAACCTAAAACAACTGCTAGAATCGAAATTATTATAATTTTTTCAATGCCATAT
>ERZ1669250.759-NODE-759-length-12721-cov-4.232512_pt1 | contig 12721 bp, 10 predicted proteins | sample MGYA00579295_ERZ1669250 | MGnify/ENA primary metagenome ERZ1669250 (study PRJEB41166, sample SAMN08046056) | hot springs metagenome | biome: hot spring; feature: acid hot spring; material: thermophilic sediment; isolation source: thermophilic sediment from acid...
ATATTTGAGTATTAAAGGTCACAGTCAGCCGATCGTTTCGGTTCGATGAACCTCCACCCACGGGTGGAGCAGGAGACCAGCAACAGGCTCCGAAGCTTTAACGAGGAGTAACCGACAGACCATATACATTCGGGAATCAATCCATGATTTCACAAGAAAATTCAAAAAGATTATTATCAAGATTAATTTTAAAATAATCATGGATTATACGGGTTCATCCGGGCTCAAAGTTACTCTCATTGCGTATTCAAGGTTAAATTATGAATTCAAAGGTAATGTATCTGAGGTTGATAGACTCGTGGCCCAATGTGGCTCCATTTCACATTCAAAAAATTTCAAGGAACTTGATGATGCCAAGGTAGAGCATCTTATAAACTTATTAAAAAGTTTAGGTCATGAATCTGTATTTGAACATGCATCCTTCACATTCCTGATAGAAGGGATATCAAGAGTTTGTTCACACCAGCTTGTTAGGCACAGGATAGCCTCCTTTACGCAGCAGAGCCAGAGATATGTACCTATAGAACCTGAGTTCATCATACCTGAAAGTATAAAAAATTCTGAATTTTATGATGAATTTTTAAATATTCTAAATCTGTCAAGAGAACTTTATAAAAAGATGATTTCAAAAAGAATAAACAAGGAAGATGCCAGGTTTGTTCTACCCCAGGCGGTTGAAACTAAGATCATGGTGACAATGAATGGAAGAGAACTGAGACATTTCATATTAATGAGGGCTGAAAAGGATGCACAGTGGGAAATTAGAAATCTTGCAATAGAAATGCTTAAGGAGGCATACAGGGTATCTCCAATACTTTTTGGTGATCTCTATAAAAAGTATATTGAAAATAAACAATGAATAGAAAAGAATATAAAAAAAGATAACTATAATCAAACATGGTCCTGGATGAATACCTGAATCGATATCCAAAACTTGTTGAGAATTATCTTAAAGACTTTTTTGAATCAAAGAGGAAAGAACTGAATGATTCTTACATTCTGGATGTTTTTGATGCAATTTATGAATATACCATGAGAGGAGGTAAAAGATTAAGGCCTCTTTTAATGATTGTTGGTTATAAATTATATGGCGGTAGAAATGAAGATGAGATAATTAAGGCATCTGCAAGTATAGAAATTGTTCAGTCATATTTGCTGATACATGATGACATAATGGATAATTCTGATCTCAGACGGGGCAAGCCCACACTTCACAGGATTTTTCAGAAGAATTACATGGATGATAGAACAGGAGAAAATCTTGCCATAATAGCCGGAGATCTTGCGAGCATGTATGCTTATGAAATCTTTGAAAATCTTGATATTCCTGCTGATAAAAAATTAAAGGCCATTCTGAAAATGACGAAAATAATTGAGGACACTGGATACGGCCAGATACTCGATGTTGTTTCATCCATAAGGAAAAATTTTGGTGAGGATGACCTGTTTATGATTCATAAATATAAGACGGCCAAGTATACGATTGAAGGACCAATGATCATGGGTGCAATTCTGGCAGGATCGGAAAATTTTGATATGATTACAAATTATGCGATACCTGTTGGCATAGCCTTTCAGCTGCAGGATGATATTCTCGGTCTTTTTGGAGACGAAAAGGAAATTGGTAAACCCGTGACATCTGATCTGGAGGAGGGGAAAAAGACACTTCTTGTGTTAAAGGCCATGGAAAACCCGAAATTCAGGAACACGGTTGAAAAATATATGGGCAAGAAAAATATCACAATGGATGAATTAAATGAGGTGAGAAATGCTGTAAAGGAGAGTGGGTCTCTTGAATATTCATATAAAAAACTTTATGACCTTGTAAAGGGTGCACAGAATGCAATAATGCCCATTGACACAGAAGAAAAGCAATTCCTCTATGAATTTGCAGAATATGTAATAAAGAGAAGATACTGATCAAGAAAAAATTATGCGTTTGGAAAGGTAGGGGTTTTCATTCAGATCTCTGTAAGGAAATCCTGAAATCCTTTCTCTTATATTTTTTATGAGATCCTCAACTGTTATCTCATAATTTGCATTTCCAGACCTTTCTCTTACTGTCAATTTATTGGATGATATTTCCTTATCCCCTATAACAGTTATGTACGGAATCCAGTCCATCTCAGCTTCCCTTATTTTCTTGGATAATGAGATTTCCCTGTCATCAATGTCCACCCTTATTGAACTGTTTTTTATTTTATCCATGATCTTTTCCGAAAATTCAAGATGGTTTTTATCTACAGGTATTATTCTAACCATTGTTGGACTGAGCCATATGGGAAACATGGGTTTCATGCCTTTCTGTTTATCCTTTTCCGCCTTTTCAAGAATTGCATATATTATCCTTTCAACGGCCCCACTTGGTGAACAGTGAAGTATTAAAGGATTAACCCTTTCATTTCTGGCATTGATATAGGTTATATTGAACCTCTTTGAATTGTCTACATCTATTTGAACAGTGCTGAGTGCAGCAGCCTTTTTAGTATTATCAACGAAATTGAATTCAAATTTAAGAATGAAATAAAAGAACTTTTCTTCCCATATTTGTATCAAGACGGGTTTTTTAATCATCTTCTGAAGGTCATTTATGAATTCTTTATTGTTTTCATAGAATTCTCTGGTAAACCTGATCGCAACTTCATAATCCTCTGTACTCAATCCAAAATCTTTAAGAACATCGATGGAAAGCATGTATTGTTTTAAAAATTCATCCTTTGCATTTTCCATATCTGTTACAAAAGTATGCATATCCGGCATCGTGAATGCCCTTAATCTTCTCAATCCCACCAGTTCCCCATGCTTTTCCCTCCTGAATGAATATCGTGTGAGTTCATACAATTTCAAAGGTAACTGTCTGTAAGAAATTGTCGCATCCTTTGCTATCAGGAACTGTCCAAAACATGCTGAAAATCTGAGGAAGAATCTGTCTTCACCAGAAAGAACTGTATATTGCCTGGCAGGAAATCTTTCAAGATAACTTTTCAATGCCGGGTGGTTGTAATCATACATTATCGGTGTTTCCACTTCCTGAGCACCATAATTTAAAACCCTGCTGGTTATATAATTTTCAATTAAATTTTTAATCAATTTGCCTTTTGGATAATATCTCAAATTTCCTGCATCACTTCCTTCTTCATAACCTGCAATTTCAAGAGTTTTCATATATTTAACATGCGGTGGTGTTTCTTGCACAGCTCTTGTACCTTTGATCTCATATTCAACAAATGTTTTCAAATTGTCATATCCTGTATAATCAAATTTCTCAACATCATTTAATATTCCATCTATCAATATATACCATGAAGTTTTAAGTTTATTTTCATTTCTTAAAGCCTCAGTTTCCTCGTTTTCTGTAATTGTTTTGGATAATTCTGATAGTGGGTGTCCCTTGCAGGAAATCTTGAAACTCTTATACCATCCAAATGGAGAAGTATGCATTTCATATCCCAATTCCCTTACCCTTTTCCTCAATTTATTCAGAATGTTTATGGCCTGTTCAGAATTCGCAAGATCTGAACTGAGATGGGCATATGGATAAATGAAGATTTTGTTTGCCTTTATCTGTTTTGCAACGTTATCGATCTCTTCTGCAGCGTTTTCAGCAGTATTCATTTTATCATTTCTTTCAACTGAAACAAAAACAACCAGTACATCTTCAACCCTTTCAGATTCAGATTCTATGTTTTCCGCAATATCTGTGGCCTTTTCCCTTACGTTATACTCAATGAAATCGGAATGTATGAAGAGTAATCTCATGAAAAAAATGATAATATCTAATAATAAAAATTTATTGTTTCATTTCTAAAATAAATTATCAGATTCCAGAATAAAAATATTGAATAAAAAGAATAATGAAAATATTTTTAAATTCTAATAATATACAAAACTGATTTTCATGGATAATACGAAATTCAGCAATAAAAAAACTACTGCAGAAATTGAATTGGAGATATTAAAAGGATGGAAAGAAAAAGAAATCTATAAAAAAAGGAATGAGATGAACAGGGAAGGTAAAAAATTCACATTTCTGGAAGGCCCGCCCACGGCCAATGGACAGCCACATCTCGGTCATGCCCTGACAAGATCAATCAAGGATCTTGTTCTCCGTTATCACATGTTAAGGGGTGAAAATATATTTCCCGGAATAGCAGGATGGGATTGCCATGGATTGCCTGTAGAACTGGAAGTTGAAAAACATCTTAAGATAAATTCAAAAAAGGAAATTGAAAAATTTGGAATAAGGGAGTTCAACATGCTATGTAAGGAATCCGTATTTAAATACAAAAAAGAATGGGAGGAAATGTCGGAAAGGATAGGATTCTGGATAGATTTTGATGATGCATATAAAACTATGGATGATTCCTATATAGAAAGTGTTTGGTGGGCAATTTCAAAAATATGGAATATGAAAATGCTTGAAAAAAGCTTTAAGATTGTTCCTTACTGTCCGAGATGCGGAACACCTCTGTCGAGTCATGAAGTAGCCCAGGGGTACAAGGAAACGGAAGATCCATCCATTTTTGTAAAATTCAAGGTTAAGGATGAAGATTCATTTTTTGTGGTCTGGACTACAACACCATGGACTCTTCCAAGCAACATGTTTCTCGCAGTAAATAAAAATGTAATTTACTGCCAGGTAGAATTTCAGGGAGAAAAATATTATATTGCTAAGGAAAGGATAAAGGATGTAATGGGAAGTGCAAAAATAATACGAGAGTTTAAAGGGGAAGAACTTCTTAACAAGAGGTATGAAAGACCGATTGACACCATAAAAATTGACCAGGATGTATTTTTCGTTGTACATGGGGATTTTGTATCCACTGGGGATGGTACTGGAATTGTCCATATAGCCCCAGCATTTGGAGCAGATGATTTTGAAATTGGAAGAAAGTACAATGTTAAAATTGTGAATCCTGTTGATAGAGAAGGAAGGTTTATTGAAGGAATATGGAATGGAAAATTTGTAAAGGACGCAGACAGAGAGATAATAAAATATCTCAAGGAAAAAAAATTATTATTCAGGAATGAGAGGATCAGACATACATATCCTTTTTGCTGGAGATGCGGTACGCCTTTACTTTATTATCCACTCGATACATGGTATATCAAAATATCAAATTTCAGGGATAATTTGAAGGAGAATAATGAAAAGATAAACTGGATTCCGGAGAACATCAAACACGGAAGATTTGGAAATTTTCTTGATGAAGCAAAAGACTGGGCCTTAAGCAGGGATAGATACTGGGGAACACCTCTTAATATCTGGTCATGTAAAAATAATCACTATTTTGTTCCTTCATCATTTGATGAACTGTTCAAGAATTCAACATTTATTCCTGAATATTTTGAACCACACAGGCCATGGGTGGATGAGATTGAGGTAAAATGTCCGGTTTGCGGAGAAAAAATGGTCAGGGAACCTTATGTGATAGATGTATGGTTTGATTCAGGAAGTGCACCATTTGCACAGTTCCATTATCCAATGGAAAATGAAAATATCATTGATGATTACATACCAGTCTGTTTCATAAGTGAGGCCATGGATCAGACCAGGGGATGGTTCTATACGCTTCATACTATTACCAGTTTACTTTTCAATAAGAATGCATATTCCAATGTTATTACCCTAGGTTTTGTTTTAAATGAAAAAGGGGAAAAGATGAGCAAGAGCAAGGGAGATGCAGTTGATCCTGTACCATACATGAATGAGGTTGGTGCTGATTCTCTCAGGTTATATTTTTACAGCGTACCACCATGGAAGGACAGGAGGGTATCAATAAATCTCATAAGGGAATACAAGTCAAAAACAATAGATACTCTTCTAAATTCATACATATTTTACAGAAATAACGCCATTATAGACAACTTCAAATTTGACGGATTGAAAATATCAAATGAAATCGATTACTGGATTATCTCAAGGCTGAATTCAACGGTAAGATGCATATCCAAAAATATGGATAATTATCAGATACACAGATCCACAGAATGTATAGAAAGATTCCTCTGGGAACTCAGCAACTGGTATATCCGGAGATCAAGAAGAAGATTCTGGTCTGAAAAAATTGACGAGGATAAATTATCTGCATACAGGACCATGTATTATGTATTTGAAGTATTCTTAAGAGCTACGGCACCTTTTATTCCATTTCTTACCGATTATATATACACTGACCTTACGGGTGAAGAAAGTGTGCATCTAAAAAATTTTCCGGAATCTGATATAAGTTTAATAAATGAGGATCTTGAAAACCGCATGGAGAGGGTCATTGATATTATAGAGGCTGGAAGAAGGGCCAGGCAGGAGATGAATATCAAGACCAGGCAGCCTCTGGAAAATATGATAATTATTTCAGGGGATGATAAAGTAAGGAATATTTCACAAAGATATGAGGATATTATCAGGGATGAACTGAATGTTAAAAATATTATAATAGAGGAAGATGAAGATGGATACATCACCAGGGAAATAAAGCTCAATCCCACGATTGCAGGGCCAATACTGAAGAATGAAATGAAAAGGATATCAGAATTGCTGAAAAATCAAGACGAAAAAATTGAAGAAAGTATTAAAAATAAAAAACCATTAATTATAGAAAATTTTGAAATTCCTTTAGAGGCAATTATAATAATAAAAACTCCTGTTAATGGATATCATCTTGTTACCGGCAGGAATTTTGATATTCTAATATCAAAAGAGATCAAAAGGGATCTTCTTCTAGAAGGGATTGCAAGGGATGTTGTGAGGCGGATACAGCTCATGAGGAAGGAGCTTAATCTGGATTATGCCGATAAAATATTGTTGGTCATAAAATCTGATGATCCAGATATCAATGATTCGATAAACAGAATGAAAAACTATATAGAGAATGAAACCCTTTCACATTTAATCCAGGATATTGAAAATGGATATTCCAAGGAGTGGGAAATCGATGGAAAAAATGTTTTGATAATTATAAAGAAGGTGAATAAATGATGAATAAGAATGATATAAATACAATAATCACACTCTATGGAATATCATTGATTTTTATTCTTCTGAGTTACTTTTTCTATACGGACATTTTCATGCTCTTTCCTTTCATAGCCGTTTATGTGCTATACAGGAAGAAATACCAGAATTTCAAGAAATGGGTACTTCTTGGATCCATTGCAATAATTCTCATGTCTTTAACTATCTGGGCATTCTATCCCGTGAACTACAACGAAATATATCATGATCTATCAAGTCCTTCATATGTTGGAAATCAGTCGCTCATTCAGAATTTTACATACGTTACGGTTAACAACCAATTTTACGATATTTTCATAAAATCAAATAAAAATCTGACATACAATATTTCCATTGTGGAATATCTTACAAATGGTTCAAATAAATATATCCTTAATACTTCGGGTATATCAAAATTCAATCAGAGTTACTATTACATAAATTTGCATTTAAATGTATCAGGTTTTTATAAGGATATATATCTGACCAATATTTCATTAAAGAATGGAACAAATAAACTGACGATATATATTTTTGAGCCCGTCCTGTATACAAAACAGCAGTTCGAGTCCGTACTGCAGAATTATACAATCTCAATGACAATGTCAATATTTCTTTATATTATGATATTTTCAGAATTTCTTTTCATCCTGATAGGTTTTGGAATTTACATGCTGCTTAAAGGTAGAAAGGTAATATCGGAGATGACTCAGAACCAGCAGAATTCAAAGCCTCCTTAACTCATTTTTAATGTATTTTAACATCTCATTTATATTTATAGAATCCAATATATATTTCAAATCATTTTTGTTTATTCCTTTTATAATATATGATATAAAAACAAATACAATGTATGTTAAAATGAAATATATTATCAGGAAATACCAGTTCCTTGCAGGGAGATTGAATATAATTATAAGATATAAAATCATTCCAGTTAATATGCCTGAAACAATCTGTTTAATAACAACAGTATTAACAAAATTTTTAATGTATTTTGAAACAAGTTTTCTATAAACAGTTGATCCGACTGCGGATGTGATGAATATTGATAAAGCAAGACCCGTTGTGCCCAGCCCCAACATCTTTATACCAAAGAAATTTTTTGGAATTGTTATTATATCCATAACAATAAGTAAAATGCTTATAAAAATCTGAATTTTCATGATATTCTTTGGTTTATTTATTGCATTGAAATGAGTTAAGTATGGTATGTTTATTGCATTAACATAGGCATTTATACTCAGTATAATCAGAACTGAGCTGAATTGAATAAGTGAAGAAGTCCACAGGTTTAAAATTTCAGGTGAAAAAATAATAAAAAAGATAACCATCGGAAGGATGGCTATGGAAATAAATTTTTCAAATTCTAGCATAAGCCATGAATATTTTTTAATATCTTCATTTTTATAAGAGGAAGATAGATTCGGTAAAATGAATGATGAAAGTGAATTTGTGGTGGAATTTACGAAAACAATAATATTGGATATTGAAATATACGCACCGAGAAATATAGGACCCCAGTAATACTGTAGGATTAAATTTGAAGAATATATTGAAACCGTTGCAAATATCGAAGTTATTGACACAGGTACTGCAAACCTGAAATATGTTTTATAATCTTCCCTTTCAGGCTTTACGAATTTCCAATCCTTTGCATATATTGAATATAAAAATACATAGAGTATGTAACTCAGAACAAGAATAAATGCAAGGGTCATTGAAAATGAGTTTTTATTGTATAAATTACGCGCAATAAAATAACTTGTCAAAATGTATAGTATATTCCTGAATGTTGCCTCAATTATTCTAGGTACAGAAATTATTGCTGCCTTTGAAAGGGCGTTGAATGTTGCCTGATAAAACATTACCAGTGATTGCATTATGTAATAGAAAATGATCAAAATTATTGTGTAATATTCATATGGTGATGAAAGATTCCTGCCCGTTATGAATTTGATGAAGAATATCGATGATATGGAAACGGCCGTGAAAATAAAAATAAGGATCAATTTAACCGTAAAATAAACGGATATTCCTTTCCAGGGATCGAAACCTTCCGAAATCTTTTTTATATGTGCTGTTGAAAAACCCATATCCAGAATGAAAGAAAATACACCGAGGTATGAGATTGCAAATTGCAGAATTCCATAACTTTCAAGGCCAGAATATCTCAATATAAAAAACAGGCCAACATATCCAACAATTCCAGTCAAAACGTTCTGTATGACCATCAGGAGAGATTTCCGACCTAACATTTGATACACCTTTAAGGATAAATGAAACAATATAAAGAAATATTAATATCCTTTTGTATAGATTTTAAAAAACTATCTCCATGATATCTATTTCCTTGAAATTTTTTATTAAAAATAGATTTTTTAGTTTATACCGAAATACAGATAATCAATAAAATCCATCTGAAATTTTCATCAGAAAAAATAATATAGATTTATTAAAATAAACCGAAATATGGCCTTTTATTACAGAAAATTTAATCCATCTAATTTAAATGAAGTTGCGGAAATAGCCAGAAAAAATTTAACTGAAAGGTATTCAGATGAAATTTTTTTGTCCATATACAGAAGATGGCCTGAAGGATTTATCTTGGCTGAGGATTCAGGAAAAATTGTGGGTTTTATATCGGGTTCAATTGAGAATCTGTGGACCGCAAGGATACTAATGTTGGCTGTCGAAGAGAGATACAGAAATGCTGGTATTGGATCAGCATTGTTAGATATGTTTGAAAGGGAGGCAAGAAAAAAAAATGTAACGAATATTAGGCTGGAAGTGAGAACAGATAATTCAAATGCCATAAAGTTTTATCAAAAAAGAAAATACATAATTTCCGATATTTTACCAAGATATTATTCCACCGGTGATGATGCATATTTAATGATAAAAATTTTGGAATAAAAATTTAAAAAACATTTATCTTGTCTTCCATAATCTCATCCTGCAGTTTAGTTATTGAAGATAGATGTTTATCTGCGATTTCCTTGAATGTCCTCTCATATTTTCTAATATCCACTCCTTCTGCAGGAATCACCTGGATATTGGCAACATGTGGATCATCTATTCTTCTTCCAATCTGGCTTACAATTCTAATATGAACTTCCTTTATATCATTCTCAGCTTCTTTATAAATATTATCTGCAATCCTGAATGATAGTATGTTATAAAGTTTACCAACATGAGTTACCGGATTTTTGCCTGCAGCAGCTTCCATGCTCATTGGTCTGTATGGTGTAATCAAACCATTGACCCTGTTACCTCTGCCAACAGAACCGTCATCCCCATTTTCAAATGACAGACCAGTTACGGTCAAATAGAAAACATCCGAATCTGGAATATCGGCTGTATTTATCTGAATATTGACCTTTTTATCCGTGAATTTTGCCGCATTGTCTAAGAGTTTTTCTTTAAGTTCTTCCTTTATATTCATATAATGGGATTTATCTGGTATATATTTATCCACAAATGCCTGCGCTATTGTCAGATTGATTACATCATCCTGCCTCATTCCCATAACCTTGACATCTTCTCCGATTTCCGGATATCTTTCCCTCAGATATCCATTTATGTATTTTTCAGTTTCATATACCAATTTTTCCGTTTCGGTGAATGGTGCAAAACCTACACCGAATGATGTATCATTGGCCAGTAATTTTGAAGGATCGTACACTGCCCTGAGATCCTGTGAACCCTGGCCGATTTTTACATCTATTATTACATCCTCTTCAACGTTCAGATTTCTGAAATTCTTTTTTAGATAATCTCTGGCTGCACTCAGGGCAATGGTTCTGTATGGTATCCTCTCTTCATGCCCATTATTATTTACCTTTGTTGTTGCTCTGCCAACAAGAAGGATGTAAATTGGGTCCAGTACATTCCCTCCTCCAAATTTTGGAGCGGCCTGTCCTCCAACGACCTGTGTTTCATCCGTGTTATGGTGGAGTATAGTTCCATAATGGCTCTTGTAATATCTGCTCAGAGCCCTGCTAACAGATTCAGCTAGGCCATCAGCGACACTGTCTGGATGCCCTAAACCTTTCCTTTCAACGATCTCTACTTTTCTGTCTATTACCGCTAGTGATTGTAAATTCTCTACAACAATATTTCTCTGCATTTAATTTCACCTACATCTCTGTATACCAAATAAATATTAAATGTTTTGTAATCTAATATTACCATTAGTAATAATATTTTTAACTTATTTTGAATATTAAACGAAAAAAATAAATAGAATGTATACATATATGATTTGTCAGACAAAATATGAAAAAGGTGTTATAAATGTCTGATGATGAAAAGAATGAATTCAGAATTACGGTAAGACTTGATAAGGATCTATATGATGCATTAAATAGGCTGGTTGAAGAGGGAGGAATAAAAAGTATTTCTGAACTTGTTAGATCTGCACTTTTAGAATATATAGATGAACATATGAAATCTGAAAATAAAAATTATATTATTACAAAAATAAAATTAACAAAAATTGAACTTGAAAAGATAAGGGAGATTATAGAAAACGGTGAATTTATAGATGAACAAGAGGTTATAAGGAATGCAATAAGAAGGTATTTGGAAACCATGGAACAGAATAAAAAGTAATGTTGAAATGAGTGTTGGTGTTATTGGTGGTGGTTTTTCCGGTCTTTATTATGGAAATCTTGACAGTAATTCCATCATATACGAGGAACATCCCAGCGTATATTTTAATGAACACTGTACAGGTCTTGTGACATATGATGTTGTCAATAAATTTAAACCTGTAGTTTTCAATGAAATTTACGGTGCATATATAAATATAAGAGATACTGGAATTCTTGTTAAAAAAGATTATCCTGTTGCTTTTGTTATAGATAGAAAAAAACTTGAAGAAAATATGTATCAAAAAATTGAGTCAAGGGTTCATTTAAATAATAGAATAAAAAAGATTTATAGAAATAATAAAAAATATGTAATAGAAGGAGAAAGAATAAAAAGTGAACATGAAAAAATAATAATTGCTGATGGCCCCAGATCTTCATTCAGAAATCTGGTATATGATTATAAATTTAAAAATTTAACAGCAATCCAGGCCGAAATTGAATATGAAATAGAAAAAGAATATGTAACAATATATCTTGACGAAATATATTCCAAGGGATTTTTTGCATGGGCTGTACCAAGAAAGTATGATGTTCTTGTTGGTCTAGCTACATATGATGGAAATGTTAAAAATAGATTATTTAACCTTATAAATAGAAAATTTCCAAATGCAAAATTGAACAAAATTTATGGTGGACTAATTCCAATTGGGTATCCCATAAAGGTTGAAAAAAGTAATATTTATCTAACGGGTGATGCCGGATATTTTAACAAGGCAACATCTGGAGGTGGTTTATATTATGGGGGAATATCTGCAGAACTGATATACAAAAGCATAAATGAAAACAGAAATTATGATGAACTGGCAAAACCATATAAAAGGGAGTTGATGTATGATTATTACATTCATAGAATTTATTCCAATATAGGAGAAAATATAAAATACAAATTTCTAAAAAAAATTTCAAATAATGGAATAATCGATTACATTAATAAATATGGGGATATAGACAGGCCATTTCTACTGCTAAAATATCTATTATATAACCCAGAAATTATGATAAAATTCATCTTCTAAATTATAGAAAAGTTAGGGGTTTGGGGAAAGCAGTAAAACTCCGACCCTCAGGGATA
>ERZ1669250.760-NODE-760-length-12713-cov-3.768921_pt1 | contig 12713 bp, 11 predicted proteins | sample MGYA00579295_ERZ1669250 | MGnify/ENA primary metagenome ERZ1669250 (study PRJEB41166, sample SAMN08046056) | hot springs metagenome | biome: hot spring; feature: acid hot spring; material: thermophilic sediment; isolation source: thermophilic sediment from acid...
CGCAAACCGCCGTAAGCATGTGTATTTCATCTGCAACCGACAACGCCTTCGTAGTATTCTCGAACGGCCTTCCCGTGTGGTCGCGGTTCAGTGTAGCAACATAAACATTTTTGCCGCTGTCAGAAAGACCTTCAAGGAACTCGATAACACCTGAATCGCTTTTCCAGAATTGCAACTCGTCAACGCCTACGGCATCTGCTGAATTTGAACGCTCCCTCATCAATGGCAGTGCTTCTTTGCCTATTGGTGCCACTACTGCTGGAAGCGTTATGCCCTTGTGTGTTGAAACATTGACTGTGCTGTACCTATTGTCTATCGCAGGCTTGAACAATATTATTTTTCTGCCTGCATACTGCTCGCGCTCGAGGAGTTCAATAAGTCTTGAGGTCTTGCCAGAAAACATTGGACCTGTTATGGTAACGAACCTGCCAGATTCCCCTTTTGCCATTTTACCACCTTTGCTGTAAAATATGCAAGCACGAAACCCGCATTGTTTGTGAGGACGCGCTATGCAATATTATTTAAGAATTGACTTTATTTATTATATATGCTGTGGTTGCATGCGCAATGATTTGTTGAGTCTCAGTTTCAGCGACCTCTTCAAGAGGCTTTCCTCAATGCTGAGGAGCTTCACGCAGAACATAGAGGAAGTGGTTAGCCTTCACGAGCAGCAGGCTCCTGAGGAGAGGATACGGGAGCTTATGAACCACATAAAAGAACGGGCTTCGACCGACGCAAAGGAGGCTGACGAGAACAGGGAGATATTGAACATGCTCAAGCAGCTTTCAGAAGACAAGCAAATCTTCTCGCTCATAAAGATAGAGAGCAGCGAATGGATAGAACTGCTTGACGCACTTGAGAAAAGGCTTGAGGAGCACAAGGGTACGTACGACGCGGAGGAAATGAAGCTCTACAAGGAGATAAAGGATACGTCGAACGAGCTCAAGGCGCTTGTGAGGAAAAGGGAGTAGGCTAGTGTATCTTACTGAAATCTATTATCCTGTTTTTCTCCGATTCTTCATCTCTTGACAGGAGCACAATCCTGCTTACCGCATGCTCGGCGGTGTACCTGTAGCCGCTCAGCTTCTCAAGCACGGCTGCAAACTCCTTTATTTCTGCATGGCTTGGCATTGAATCGAGACTCAGCCCGCGCTGCTCCTCTCTCGCACCGCCTACGAACGAAAAGCCTTTCACTTCTACATAGTTCGGCATTGCAATCTTTATGAGCTCTGCATAACCTTCTGGATTTTTCATGTTAAGCCCTTTCACCAGCGTCATCCTTAACACAGTTCTTGTCTTAAGCGTGCGGAGTATCTCAAGCGACTTGAGGAAGCGCTGCCATGCATTTTTTATCTTTGGCCTAGTCACGATATTGTATGTTTCCTCGTCAGGGGCTTGAAGGGATATGTAAAGTTGCGTTGGCAAGGGATCAAGCTTTTGCAGTGCCTCTGGCAGCGTGCCATTGTGCACTACAAATGTGCTCATTCCACGTTTGTGAAAGCTTTTTATGAGCGCGCTCATCTTTGGATAGAATAGGGGTTCGCCGGTGAGGCTCAATGTCGCGTGCTTGGGCTCGTTTGCTTCCTTCCACCTTTTCATCCTGAGCTCCGTATCGGCGTTGGATTTGAAGCCACTTACTATTCGCCTCTGCTCCTTTATCATGTTGTCTATTATGTATTCAGGATCGTCCCATTCCGAAACTGCATTTAGCTCGTTCCACTTGAAATCGTGCTCGTCAGGTATTGTGCGCCAGCAGAACCTGCATGCCAGATTGCAGCCTATCGCTGTTGTGGACTGCATGCACTGCCAGCTTTTTATCCCATAAAAAGTGTTCTTGTAGCAGAGGGTCTTGCCCCTAAGAGCGTTTGCGGTGTATTCGCATATTTTCACAGCGGAGTGCCTGCCAACGAAGTGGTAGCCTTGCTTCTCCATCGTTTTCTTGAGCTGCTCTGGCATGTCAGTCAAAGGATCACCATAACCAAGTTATACAGCAAAGTTATGATTTGAAAGCTATTTATAGATTTTCATGGCGAATTAATATTCATGGAGGCACTTATACTCTGCGGCGGATTTGCCAAGAGGCTGGAGCCCATAACACTCTTTGTACCGAAGCCGCTGCTGCCCGTCAATGGAAGCCCCCTGCTGGACAAAATTCTTGACGAGCTAGAGAATCTGTGCGTAGACAGGATCGTGATAACAACGAACCGGAAATTCGCAGACCAATTCTCATATTTCATAGAAAACAAAAAACTCAGGGGGTATAAAAGCAAAATAGAGCTTATTGTAGAACCCACGCTGAGCAACGAGCAGAAGCTAGGCGCCATAAGATCTATAGACAATGCCATAAAAAGCGCAGGCATAGGGCAGGATACGCTTGTGATAGCTGGGGACAATTATTTCAGCTCGGATCTAAAAGGCGTTATAAGCGCATTCGAGAGGCTTGGCGCGGGAGTGATAGGCGTGTACGACCTCAAATCGCTTGACAGCGCGAAAAATTTCGGCGTGGTAAGGATGGACGGCGATGTTATAGCTAAGTTTGAGGAAAAGCCGGAAAAGCCTTCATCAACACTTATAAGCACGGGCATATATGTTTTCCCAAGCACAGACCTTGGCCTTTTCGAAAAATATCTTGCGGAAAAAGGCAACCCAGATGCTGTGGGCTATTTCAACGAGTGGTATATAAGGCAAAAAAAGGTATATGGAAGCAAGATAGATGGAGAATGGTATGATATAGGCACAATAGACACATACAAAACTCTCTACGAAAAGTTCATGACAAAGAAATAGAAAGGAAAATCAAAAAATAAAATATTAAAATTCAGGAGCATTACAGCCCCAGCGAATAGGCAAGGAAGATAGGGGCCAGCAGTATAGACAGCGTGCTAACCACCTTTATCATCGAGTTGAGGGCTGGGCCTGCGGTGTCCTTTAAAGGATCTCCCAACGTATCGCCCACCACTGCCGCCTTGTGCGCGTCGCTTCCTTTGCCTCCAAAATGGCCCGCCTCGACGTACTTCTTTGCATTGTCCATGGCGCCGCCAGAATTTGCCATGAATAGTGCCAAGAGCAAGCTTGCTGGTATTACCCCAACGAGCAGGCCGCCAAGCGCCGCAGGACCAAGTATAAGCCCTACAGCAATGGGCGTAAGTATGGCAACAAGCTCAGGCACTACGAGCGATTTCAGCGCGTTGACAGTGGCTATATCAACTGCCTTCGCATAGTCTGGCTTTGCCTTTCCCTGCAGCAGGCCTTTTATTGTCTTGACCTGCCTTCTTACCTCATCAACCATCTTCGTCGCTGCAAATCCTACCGCTTCCATAAGGAAAGAGGAGAAGATGAACGGGAGGAGGACGCCTATGAATATACCTATTGTCACCGTCGGATTGAGTGCGTCAATTACGTTGAGGTGCACAGCCGATGCGAAAGCGACGAACAAAGCTGTAGCTGAAAGTGCCGCGCCTCCGATTGCGAAGCCCTTGGTTGTAGCTTTTGTCGTGTTGCCTATAGCGTCGAGCTCGTCTGTAACTTTCCTAACCTTTGGCTCTAGACCGCACATCTCTGCTATGCCGCCTGCGTTGTCGGTTATAGGCCCAAATGAATCTATTGTAAGTATTGTCGCTGTCAATGAAAGCATGCCTACAGTAGCTATGCCTATGCCATATATGCCAGCTGCCGAGTAGCTTACGAATATGCCAGCGATTATGAAAAGCACAGGAAGCCACGTGCTTCTTAGACCCACGGCGAGACCCATTATCACATCTGTGCCGGCACCGCCTTCAGCCGCTGTAGCTATTTTGACAACAGGCTTGCTTGTATTGCCCGTGAAGTAGTCGGTCACGCTGAATATCAGCACTGCAATTACAAGCCCGGCAAGTACTGCAATGAAGTAGCCCGTGCTGTAGCCAAGCGCTGCGGTAAGTATATAGTCTAATATAGCTGCGATTATCACGGCTGCAGTTATCCCCTTGTACAACGCTTTTGTTGGAGTGCCACTCTTGCCTACGCGCAGGAAAAGCAAGCTGAGCAGGCTGCCTATTATGCCAATGCTTGCTACGTAAAGCGGGTAAGCGAAAAGCTTCGCTGTTGTCGATAGTGTTGCGGCTATAAGCAGCGATGCAACGAGCGTCACCGAATAGCTTTCGTAAACATCTGCCGACATTCCGGCGCAGTCCCCTACGTTGTCTCCCACGTTGTCAGCTATCACCGCAGGGTTTCTGGGGTCATCTTCTGGAAGGTTGAGCTCGGTTTTTCCTACCAAATCCGCGCCAACATCCGCAGCCTTTGTGTATATGCCACCGCCGACCCTAGCAAACAGAGATATCAGCGATGCGCCAAAGCCGAAACCTATCAATATGAATATCTTAGCTGCCGTGGAGTAGCCTATGAATCCTATGAGCGCGCTAAGGCTTATCAGGGCAAAGCCTACCGCGGCGAAGCCCGTAACCGAGCCGCCGAGTATCGCTGTTGAAAAAGCAGCATGGGTGCCGCGCTCTGCGCTCTTTGTGGTTCTGACATTCGCCCTTACCGCAACATTCATGCCAAGGTACGCGGTAAGATATGATGAAATCGCACCTACGGCAAATGCTATTGCTATTTCCACGCCGTTCTTTAGGAACAGAAACACTATGAACAGTATCACGCCGAATATGAGTATTGTCTTCAGCTGCCTGTTGAGATATGCGCGTGCCCCGGATTTTATGGCGTCGGATATCTCGATCATCTTTTTGTCTCCCTCAGGCCTCTTTATCGTAATGTACGCAGCCGAAAGGGAAAATATCAACGCTATTACTCCGGCAAGAAAGCTGTAGTAGTAAAATTCCAATACATCACCAGATGCAAAAATATGGATTTGAAGAATTTTAAACCTTGTGTTTGAACCGATCAGGGCCCTCTTTATTACAGGTACAGTGCGCAACCCAGAACGTGGCGGAAGCTAGCCAATCTTTATGCTGCTGGTCTGCACGAATGTGCCATTCGCGCTTATATGAATTGTATTGTTGTACACAAGAAAAGTTATGTTGGTGTATAAAGGCAATCCCGTCGCGTTCGAAAGGCAGGTAGTCCCATTCAGGTATATGTAGCCAGGTAATGACACAGCAAGCAATCCTATTTGTTTAGGTACATAAACGTGCATTAAGGCGCAGCTTATATTGTCGTATCTGATATATTTTTCGAAAGTATAATTCACGAGGGAGGTGTTATACAGGTATGCGGCAGTGCCATTTAGCCTTGGATTATTAGGCACATCGAAGGATATGAAGCGGCCTATGTCCTCAGCTACAGGGCCGAAGAAATTGTTGAACAATGCAGTCTCTCCGTTTGTTATGTTTGATTCTGTTGAATTCATGCAAAATGTACCATAGCAGTTTACATACCGGGGCATCTCCAAATAGCCGCTGTAGTTAAGCTTTTGCCCAGGTCCCATCGGCGAACTGACTGTCTGCTTTGTGAGGTAGAAGTAGGTCTCGTTCGCTTTCTTGCCTATGTAAAAGCTTATTGAATCGTGTATCGAGCCAGATACAGTTCCTGCTTCTTTAGTGTTCATGTTTATGCTGCTTGTCTGATTAAATGGGCCAGAAACTGCCAGTTTCTGTATTGCATACTCAGCCGCTTCAGCACCATTTTTTATTGACTGTGGGCTCAAAACCGAACCGGACTGCGCAGGAGCTACTGTAGTGGTCAATGTAGTCACAGCAGTTGTTGAAGGAATTGTTGTCGTATTAAATGATGCTGTAAGCGTAGTGGTGGACTTCGCCGGACTGTAGGCAATGTGCACTGCATAAGCCAGTATGGCGATTACTACTAACACCGCTATTATGCCGATAATTCGCGAGTTTCGCCTTTTTGGGCTCGCCAATGCATTGACTGGTGCAGGTTCGGGCTGAGGTTGCGGCTGCTGCACATAATTCATCTGTGTTTGTGATATGTTTGTGTTGCCCGAAGATTGCGGTGCGTTGGTATCTTCCAAATAATCACAGATATAATGTTAAATGAAATATATAATAAATATAAGGGGCATGCATTGGAATTATAATTCCACGAGATTACCAAGCAGCTCCTTTGCATGTGCCAGTGTGTAAGGCTTTAGCCCGCGCCTCTTTGCATACCTGCACTGGTACATTATGTACGAATCGGTTATGGCGGTGTTCGGATTTATCATCTTGCATTTTTCTATGTAGTCCCTGATAATCTCGAATGCCTGCTCCTCGCTCAGCCCTTTGACATTTACCAGATAAGGCGCCAAAATCAGGTTCACCACCCTGTGTCTCACATCAGGTATTGGCGTTGCAAGAAGTTTTTCGACCCATGCAAACTCCCCGCTCCCCTTTTCTCTTGGTGCAGCGATTTTTGGCTGTGGAAGCTTTATGCTCTTTGAATACGCGATAACTTCCTTCGGCAGCTCGCTGACAGGTATTGGAAGGGAACGTGCTATGTAAGACGCAACAGCCTCTTCCATTACGCTTATCGCCCTATAACGATCGAGATATACCATACCTTTGCCGAGCGGCACATTTACAAGCTTCTGGACTCCGCGGCGCTCTGTGGCTTTAAGAAACTCGCCAAACGGAAGCGCAAGCAGGTTTCCGGAAATGATCGGACTCATGCCCATCTCAGATGCGAGCCGGACTATATTCTTGTCCGAGTCGCTGCCCATGGCCTCTTTGGCGCGCCATGCCATTGCATCGGCAAATCTTGAAACGAAATAATTGCTATTCAGCGCGCTAACCAGCATCTTAGCGTAAACATAGCTTACCATGTAATCCAGCGCCATTGTGCGAACATCCATGAAACCCAGCTTTTGCGTGCTGAGAGCGTTTTCCACCATGCTTTTGGCAAGCTCCAAGTGCTGGCTGCTTATTGAGGTTATGTTAAGCGAGCTCACTATTCTTCCTGCAGTCGAAGAGAAGGGATATCTGAATCCGAAGTCCATATCGCTGTCGCTGACCATGATTTATTTACAGAAGAAAACTTAATTAATTTAACCGCGCTGTTGTCAACGCTTTAAAACTTTCATTGCGTCACGCGGCGAGCTTTCTGCAGACTGACCAACAAAAAAATCGTTATAGCTCCTATCAGCAAACGACTTTTCATACTTTTCAGGCTTAAGCTCTTTAAGTATGTAATCGAATGCACCGTAAGGATCAGCATTCGAGCCACATGTGTATACGTCAAGCGTTGCATAGTTTCCCTCTGGCCACGTGTGCAGTGCGATATGGCTCTCTTTTATTATCGCAACCACAGAAACCCCGTTGCCATCGCCATAATCCCAAGTATTGATACTGACCAAGGTCATCTTGCCTATCTCAACTGCCTTGTTTACTATCGCTTCCAAGCGCTGGCTGTCCTTCAGCAGGTTTTCGTCTATGCCATACAAGTTGCCGAACAAGTGCTTTCCTGTTACCTCAAATTTCCTGTGCGCTTGTGTATCGGGGTTCTTTTCCATATCTATTGTCATTTTATTATCACCTTTTACATTTTTTTAGCATTAGCATGTTTTACAAAATTCTGTTGCCAATCTCCATTTCCAATTTCGCTTTTTTTCAAATAGTTTCATACAAAATATTCCGCATCCGTTATTCGCATATTTTATTACATTTCTTATATTTAGACTTTATTCATAACCTGTTGGAACTTGAGCGCACTGCTTATGAATGAAAGGAAAAGCGGCGCAGGCGCCTCGGGCCTTGATTTCAGCTCGCAGTGGAATTGTGTTGCAACTCCAAACGAGTCTTTCCACTCCACACATTCTACGAGCTTTCCATCAGGCGTTGTGCCTGTTATGTTGAGCCCATTCTTTTCAAGCAGGCTTTTGTATTTGTTGTTGAATTCGTACCTGTGCCTGTGCCTTTCAGATATAATACGTTTTTTGTAGGCTTTTTTCGCTATGCTCCCGTCTTTGAGCACTGCATCCCATGCTCCAAGCCTCATGGTGCCGCCCTTCTGCTTAATCCACCGCTGACTTTCCATCAGGTCTATTACCTTGTACTTTGTATTCTTATCAAATTCGGTGGAATTTGCGCCTTTTAAGTTGCACATATTTCTAGCATACTCTATTGTCATCAGCTGCATGCCAAGACAAAGCCCAAGGTATGGTATCTTGTTCTCCCGCGCGTACTTTATGGCACGGATCATGCCTTCTATTCCCCTATTGCCGAAGCCTCCTGGAACTAGTATGCCGTCAAGGTTGCCAAGCCGTTCTGCAAGCTGCTGCTCAGATATTCCCTCAAGCTCTTCAGATTCTATCCACTTTATGTTTAGTGCTGCATTTAGCGTTGCTGCTGCATGATTCAATGCCTCTTTCACACTTGCATAAGAATCCCGGAGGCCTACGTACTTACCCACAACTCCAATACTTATGCTAGCACCTTCCTTCGCCTTTCTTGCGCGCTCAAGATATGTTTTCCATGAAGAAAGCTTCTCTTGATTAAGCGTGTTGTGATCCTCGTTCAGGCTCGCTATAAGCATCTTGTCAAGGCCTTGCTGCATTAGCTTCATCGGCAACTCATATATGCTTTCTATGTCGTTGTCGCTTATTATGTGCTCCTTGCTTAGGCTCGAGAACACTGCAAGCTTCTCGCGAACGTTCTCTTCCAGCGGCTTTTCGCTCCTGCATACTATGAAATCTGGGGAGATGCCCATCTGCATGAGCATCCTGAGCGCGAGCTGTGTGGGTTTGGTCTTCTGCTCACCCACCGTGGCAAGCTCCGGCACGTAGGTAACTGCAACAAACACAACCTTGCGCCTGAGCGCGAGCTGTCGCATTGCCTCTATGAAATAGTTGTTTTCTATGTCGCCGACTGTGCCGCCCACCTCGATCACCATGGTGTCGAGCTTGTACTTCTCTGAGATGCTTTCTATCTTTGATATTATGTGCTCTGTCATGTGCGGTATGAACTGCACATCCCTCCCGAGGAAATCGCCCTTTCTCTCCTTTGCTATTATCTCGCTGAAGAGCTTGCCGCCTGTTATCGAGAAATCGCTGTTCATGTCTATGTTAAGGAAGCGCTCGTAATTGCCGAAGTCCATGTCAACCTCTCCTTTATCGTCGAGAACAAAGACCTCGCCGTGCCTGTACGGATTCATCGTGCCGCAGTCATAATTCAGGTATCCGTCGAATTTAAGGGGCCTGACTCGGTAATTGTAGAATTGCAATATCTTCGCTATTGAGGAAGTTACTATCCCCTTTCCCAAGCCGCTTAAAAGCAGACCCAATACCACTACATACTTCGTTTGCATAAAAAGTATTTGACAGATAAATTAAAAAATAGTATGTAAATTTTTTTGTAAAGAATTGCAAACAGGAAGAGGCAAGATGCAAAGCGCATGCAAAGCAGGAAAATGCTGCATGGCAAAAATTGTGCCGTTTTCATGCTTTTTTGTCGTCCCACACCAAGCGCCACGAGTTCTTGCCGTCCCTCACTACCTTGACGCCCTGCTCTAGCCTTATGTGCTCGTAGCCGTACTTTGGCATCTGGTTTCTATGCAGTATATTAGGCCACATTTTATTCACCTATTTGCTTTTGCACGCTCGTAGATATCATTGAAAAGCATAAAGGATGCGCAGCGTAGATGGTTAGGGTGGGGATTAAAATAAGACCACGCATCCAGATTTTCGTGATTGGCATGTTGCCGTTAATCATGCTTAATACAATGCATTTTTACATTTAAAAGCGTTTATTTTACACGATTTTTGTTTAATTATTTTTCATAATTTGACAAGCGAGGAGAAGCTTCTTCGACGTGGCCTCTTGATTTGGAATAAGCGTATAGGTCATTGAATGCCTTTTCGACGTCGTTCGGATCGCCTATGCCTATTATGAAGTTGCCCTCAGCATTACCCATAACATCGTTTATGAAGTTTATCTCGCTAACCGCCACATCCTTGTGTGGATTTTTGCTTGTGAAGAGTATACAGTTGTATTTTGAGAGCATCGCTTCCTTCTCACTTTGCGGCAGCCTCTCGAACGCCATGCCAACCTCGCCACTTGCAGCTAGCGCCCTGCCTGAACCTTTTATGTGGTCGTATATTTCTGCGGATTCGTTCTCTGCAAACGCGCTGGTAATATCGAAGATTGTGTACATGGAGCGAGCCTTCGTCGCGATCCTTTCTGGCGCCTTCTTGGGTGATCTCTGCTGCATTATTATGCCAGCTATTATAAACAGCGCAAGAAGCAAGTAATATGGATATATCGCCTCGCCCAGCATCAGGTATGCGAACACGAAGGTAAGGAAAGGCACAAGCATCATTGCGTTTCCGACAAGTATCGGATCGAAAACCTTGAGCGAGAAGAAGTAGAAATAAGCGCCAACGAAATATGTGACCGAGCCTATGAAAAGTATCGCAAGAAGGCTCGGCAGGTTAATGCCGACCAACGGCAGCCCCATCGCCAGCATTAGCATGCCCAAAAACGTAGCAGAAGAGATATTGAACACGAAGAGTTCGGTGTACAGCTCGACATTCTGCCCTTTTATTATGACGTTAGAGAATGCGGCGGCTAGCGCGGAAAAAAGAAGCAGCAATATGTACGGAGCCATAGATGCGTTTATGTTGAGCAATGTGCCCTGCGTCATGGCAAAGTATATTGCCACAAATCCAATGGCCAGCGCCGCAATTTGATACCTGTTCACTTTTGTCTTGAGCATGAAAGGTATGAAAAGCACCGCAAACAGGGGCCATGCTCTGAACACCACGCCTGCAAGACTCGCGGAGGTATGCATTACACCTACAGTAAGCAGAAGCGCTGCCACGCAGTAGTTGAAGAGTCCACCAATTATCAAGTATAAAAGTGAGCGCCTATGGTGCAGGAGGTCACGCAGCTTGCCGGTCTTCTTGTTTGCCGCAAGAAATATTCCGGATAGTGCTGTTGCGAACAGGAAAGAATAGAACAGGAACTGCACCGCTCCGAGTGACCCGCCCACGTCCAGCGCTATTGGGAAAAATGCCAGGCCAAGGACATTGAGCGAAAGAAACACAAGAGCCTTTCTTTTCAGGTTTAACATAATACGCTATCGACATAAAAGATATTTAAAATATGGCAAGGCATAAATTTTGTTTGCGGTTTTTTCGGAAAATGATAAATAATATAGATTTATTGAGCAATTATCATTAGTGGTTGCGTGTCGGACAACTACAGCTACACCAAAAAGGCTCTTTTGAGGATGCTGAGCGAGAACGCGAGGGCGAGCATCACCCAGCTCTCCAATTTTGCTGACTGCTCAAGAATAACTGCCAGCAACGGAGTAAAGGAGTTAGAAAAGGAGTTCGGTCTTTTTTATACAATAGAATTCGACCTTGACAAGCTAGGGCTTGGGCAAAGGCACATAATAATGGCTAAGTTTGAGAAAAAGCCGAAAATAGGCGCACTCAGGCAACTGCTCGCAGATGACAGAGTTGTTCAGTTCGCCTCCACAACGACCGGCGACTTCGATTTTCTCGTTTATGCAGTGTCGCCATCAAGCCTTGAATACATGCGTTGGGAGACACTGGTGCAGACACGACTTGCTGAATACGGTGTTACTTTCATGCCATCGCAGATGGTCATGTCGCACATTGGCTTCATTCCCCTTTCCAGCCGGCTCGTTTCCGAGATGGACATGCGCCGCTTCGGGCTCGACGAAACCGACAAAGCCATGCTGCTACAACTTAACGAAAACTCGAGAATCAGCTACAGAGATCTGGCAAAGCTTGTGGGTGTAAGGGAAGACACACTGAGATACAGGTTCATGCGCCTGAACAGGGCCGGAATAATAAGGAGGTTTACTGTTGTGATGAAAAAGCCGCCAACAGCATACAATGTTGCGTTTTTCGTGGACTACAAGTTCACCGCTGGGACTGAAGCACGAGCGAAAAAGGCTAGGGAGTATTACATGAGTGTCGATGGGAAGATGCCGCTTGTGAACAAGTTTCAGGTCCTTGCGCCGATAAGCGGCAGCCATAGATTTTTCGTGCTGGGGTGTTTCGAGAACGATGAAGACGCAGAAGAAAGCTTCATAAAAAAGCACAACGAATTCTTTAAGGGTGATAGCCCAACAATATATTCGGCAAAAATAGAGAATGTGGTAAAAGGAATGCTGCCGATAAGGAATATAGATGTAAGGAGCAACTACAGAGTAGTCAACTGGGAGTAGTAGCAGTAGCCTGCTGGCGTGTTTATAAAAGTGAGCGGGAAAACCCACGATTTTCAATCGTGGGATGAAAGCGAACCGAAAATGTATAAACTTTTTGCATTGCAATAAATATGGTCGTCATGAGAGACTTTGTTGATTTAGTCTGACTTTATCAACATTTTTAAGACTTTATCAACAAAAATTGACTTTTTCAACAAAGCCTATTTTAAGTTAGTACTGTATATGGGTTTTAACATAAAAACAGAAAAGAGAAGTAAGCTTGCAAAATCAGGCGTTAGTAGTGGTATGCTCACAGGTCGCCGAAGCTCCCTGTCTACACACCCACCCTATCAAGGTCGTGTACTACAACCGCCCTAATGTCTAGTTTCGGATATGGCTTCGCCCTTAGATGCTTTCAGGGCTTATCCACTTGGCGCGTGGCTACCCGGCAATGCGAACACAACCGGTACACTAGAGGCGCCGGTATTCCGTTCCTCTCGTATTAAGAATACCTTATCCTCAAACATTTACACTCCCAGTAGATTTTACCGTACTGTCTTGCGACGTACTTAACTCAGCTCATGTAGGTCTTTAATGGACGAGCA
>ERZ1669250.761-NODE-761-length-12710-cov-3.098301_pt1 | contig 12710 bp, 21 predicted proteins | sample MGYA00579295_ERZ1669250 | MGnify/ENA primary metagenome ERZ1669250 (study PRJEB41166, sample SAMN08046056) | hot springs metagenome | biome: hot spring; feature: acid hot spring; material: thermophilic sediment; isolation source: thermophilic sediment from acid...
AGAATGAGCTTCGATTGACTTCCCAATATCTCCACTATGGACTGGGCCATCTGCGCAACGCTCATGTGGCTTCCGGTCCCAACGTTAAAGGCCTGCCCTACAGCCCTCTCATCCTTAAGTATGACCTCCAGCGCCTTAAGGTAATTGCTTACGTGATAGGGATCCGTGACGTCCCTTCCGGAGTTGTACAGAGTTATGGGCTCGTCTCTGACCGCCTTTCTTATGAATATGGGGACAGCTCTGTTTGGCTTGTCGTGCTCTCCAAATATAAGCCAAGACCTCGTTATTGAGTATGGCAGCTTCTTTGCCATAGCGTAAGCGGAGATCATGTATTCAGCGATGACCTTGGTGTGGTCATAGGGTACCCTGGGCGCAAAGGGATCATCTTCCCTCACTGGATTTCTTGTGGGCACCCCGTAGACGTTCGACGAGTTATGAAGAAGGACTGGCACATCACCTCCGAAGAAGGCCTCTGAGCCTGGCACAGATATGTCGTATACGTAACCGTCGTACTCGCCCTGTGCCCTTAGCATCTTTAGCTCTTCCTCTCCAATTTCCTCTATCTCGGTTATCTCAGCTCCCTGACTAAGCGAAGACTTGAGAAGGCCATCTTCTTCAGGCCCGCAAGGTACTCCATTTCCGTCTTCCGGGAAAAGGTAATCCGTCCCCGGCTGAAGCTCTCTGACCTCTCTTGCCTTGAGCATGCCATCGTCGGTGAGAACGAAGACCGAGTGGTCGCCCGTGGCAACAACGCTTCTCTCAGCGCCCTTCTTGTACCATATCCTATAAAGATCCTTTTTGCCTAGCCTGTGCCTTATGACCTTGTTTATGGGCATGTAGTCGGCTTTTCCTGTAGCGGGATTTATGCTCTTGACCAGAACTCCAGACAGAGGCACATTCCACAGCGCAGATATAGGCAAACCCATCTGTTTCTTTCCCCACTTCACGTTAACCCTCGTGCTGCCCAAAACCGAACTGGCGTAGACAAATCTCTTTACTTCCACGCGAGATGAGGCCTCGAGAAGGTTGAGGGTCGAGAAATCGTTTACGTAAAACGCCCCATAGGGATCGTTTATGGTTGATGAAAGGGTTGTTATGGCGGCGTAGTGAAGCACGTAATCGGGGCGTTCTGACTCGATCAAGTGCATCACGGCATCCTTGTCAGTTAGGTCGAGCCTGGCGTAGCGAACATTCAGGTCTTCGGGCTTTTCCGCCACGTCAACCGCTAAGACATCATAACCCTGTTTGCTTAACCACTCTGAAACGTTGAAACCTATGAAACCCGAGCTTCCGGTCACGACGACTTTCAACGAACCATCGTGAGAAAAGGTTACACGGTTATAAGAGTTAGCCATAAGCGGCTTGCCTCCGATAGTTCGCCCCAGGGCCCACCGCGTTCTCTGCTCAAACAGACCTTCCGCTGCGCGTAAGATGAGTCGGTTCGCTTCATGGGCTTAGCTGGTACACCTATCACAGTATCTCCAGGCTTAACATCCCTTGTCACGACGGCCCCTGCCCCAACCCTAGCTCCTTCGCCTATGGTCACCCCTGGAAGGAGCACGGCACCCGCTCCTATGCGTGCCCCCCTCATCACGTGAGGCCCCACAAGAGGCTCAGGGGGCGTCAGAAGATGCTTATCGTTTGTCATTATCACGTAGGGACCAAGGAAAACATCATCTTCAACCACCGAGTATGGAGGTAAATAGACGCCCGTTTCAATTCTCACGTTCTTACCTATGCTCACTTTCCCGTCTATCACCGTGTAGCTTCCGACGAGTGTTCCCTCTCCTATTTCGGTTTCCTCCCTAACCATTACCCTGTTGCCAAACGTGACGTGCGAGGCAATTCTCACCCCGGAGTAGACAATGGCCCCAGCCCTGATGTTGCATCCCTCACCGACCTCGGTAAGCGCTTTTTCGCCGTGAGACGTAGGGTGGCCGATCACGGAAAGATCTCCTATGTAGGTCCCAGCGCCAACGCTAAGAGGTCCCCAGAGCTTCACAAAGTCCCCAATCTGTACCCCCTCGCCCAGCACGACCTCTCCTACCTTAACCACGTATTGAGCCATGGGAGGCTAGCGCCCAGCGCTTTTAAGTGTTAAAAATCACCGTCGTGTTTTACCTAAGAACTTCTCGAGACCAGGGTATATCTCGAGAAATTCCTCCTGGACCAGCTGCTGATAGAGCTGGAACACTATGCCGACTGCAAGCAATATGCCCATACCTGTGCCAAGAGCCCCTAGCATGTCGGCGACGCCAGCTATAATGCCAACCACAAGGCCGCTTATCAGAGTGAGTGCGTTTATGGGACCCTTGAGCCTGCTCTCTATTATGCCAACCTCCCTTCTGAAGCCAGGTATCTGGAGACCAGACTCGACCATCTGTTCGGCCTGCTCCCTAGCCCCCATTCCAGATACCTCAACCCACAGGTAGGCAAAAACCACAGAGAAGGCGACGAGTAGGGCAAAGTTACCAATGGCCTCAAGGGGATGGCTTGCCGTCATCGCAAGGCCGGTAGGTGCCTGGAAGAAGTAAAGTATTCCGCCAGTCGGAACGGGATTTGACGGATTTGTCATGTTAAAGGTCCCGATGAAATTGAGTATGGGATTGCTGTTGTTTGGGTTCCATATGGTCATAACTCTCTCGCCAAAAAAAAGTAGCTGAGCAAAGAGTATGAGAGCTAGAAGAATTGGAACGTTGCTGACGTAGAGGAACTGCAGCGGGACCTTTGACCTTAGGCCTCTTGCCTTCTCGTAAGCCACTGGTATCTCAACGCTCATGCCCTGCAGCCATATCAAAAGCAAGGTAACCGCTATCATGGACACGAAACCAGTCATATCGGGGCTGCCGTTGGGCCTTATGAAGGCAGCCCAGATCGGCATATGGTTCTGGATAACGTATATCAGGTAAGGAATTGCGCCGAGGGGCCCGCCAGAAATCATGACCGGCGAGATCGAGTCCATTACCATGGACTCTGCCACACCTGCAAGTATGAAAAGCGAAACCCCACTTCCAATGCCCCATCCCTTCTGCAGAAGCTCGTCCATGAGCATAACGACGTAGCTGGCGAAAAGCAGCTGCACAAGCACCAAAGCCTTGTCGAGCAAGCTGAGGGAACCAAACGCGCCGCCCAGTATGAAAGCAACGCTTTCGTAAAGCGCGAATATGAGCGTTAGAAACCTCTGAGAGGCCGTGAACTTAGCCCTGTCGTCCTCGTTTGATAAATCTATATCTATTAACTTCGACCCGGCCAATATCTGCATGACCAGACCAGCCGTCACTATGGGCCCAATGCCGAGCTGCATAAGCGTTCCGTTGGTGGACGCGAATATGATCCTGAACGCGTTAAGCTGAGCGAAGGCTGATGATATCGAAGAGGATATACCGTAAAGAGGTATATCCGACATAACGAGGTAAAGCACGAGGACAACCCCAGTCCATATTAGCTTTTCAGTAAGGGAAGTTTTCTTTGCCGGCTTACGGGGACCAGGTATGGCGTTGCCTGGGGGCGCTAGCACGTCAATGGCGCGCATTATGTTTCGAAACCCCTTCTTTATTTTTAAGCGTTTTCCGGGGTTATGACCTCTCCGCCGGCCTGCTTTACCATCTCAACTGCTTTGGCGCTCGCTGAAGCGACGCGGACTTTTACTGGATGCGTTATGCTCCCCTTGCCGAGGAGCTTGTCTATGCCCATCGCCGTAAGGTCTACTTCGTCCTTTCCAGCACTTAGGGCTTCCAAATCATAAAGGTTTATGGTCTTTATCTTCCTCCTAATCACTGGACTAAAGCCATGCCTCCCATAAACCCTTATTCCCATTTTTGCAAGCTTTATTGTAAGCGACCACTTGCCCTTGTGATAGCCGCTTTTACCAGTGCCTCCTCTGGCACCTTTCCCCCTATGCTTACCTACCCTACCGTATCCCATGCTGCGCTTGCCACGGTACCTATGAGTTTTCTTTTTTATCTTGCCAGGTGATGGCATTTACGTTCACCGTACACGATTCACAAGCTTTAAGCGTTCCTCCTATCCTCATACCATGCGCTTTAAAAGGGCCGTTATGTCGGACCCAATATCTCCCCTACGCCAGCTGTACTCCTTGTAGCCCTTCTTTGGAGGGTGCAACCTTACGACCTTCGGTAAAAGCGATAACTCGCCAGCCCTTACCTTTTCCAGCTGTTCCTTGGAAAGCTTTGCCCTTTCTGAAAGCAATTCAGCAGCATCGGCCTGAAGAGGCCCCCAAACAACTTCCCTCTCCACAACCGCAAGCATACCCCTGTAGGACGGAGTATCGTCAATAACCGCGGCCCAGTGCTTCTTCTTCAGGCCCAGGTACTGCAGGGTCTGAAGCTTCTTGGGAGAGAGACCAGCCTCTCCCGCAAACCTTATGACCAAAACCTTCCCATTCGCAGCCTCGACCAATCTTCTTGCCTCCTCATGGTCTCCATGTTCCTGAGCGCGTCAAAGGCGGCCTTCGCCTGATTGGTCGTTGTCCTAGTTTCGCCCAAGGTCCGGCTCCACACGTCGCTTATGCCCGCCAAGTAAAGGATCTTCTTTATCGTGTCGCTGGCCACCAGTCCCGTGCCCCTAGGCGCTGGATAAAGTATTACCCTCACCGAGCCGCTCTTTCCCACAGTAATCGAGGGTATGCTATGGGGTTCTCCACATCCGCACTCCCAGCTACCACATGCCCTGTGAACGTATATCAAGTTCAGCTTAGCTGCCTCTATGGCCTTATTTTCGGCATCAAGCACTTGAGCTGCCTTCCCAGAACCGATTCCAACTATGCCGTCTTCGTTGCCCACTGCCACGGTAACCCTCATCCTTCTGACCGCGCCTGCATCGGTTTTCTTTTGCACGTTTTCCATGCTTATCCTTTCAACCTTTAGGTCTGGTACCAGCATGTCAACGATTTGGACCTCCCTTATCGGCAGGTTAAGGGCAAATATCTGAGATATGCTCTTTATCTCGCCCGAGGCAACCATCATGCCAAGCTTTGTCTTGGCTTTCCACTCAGACATTTTGAGCACCCAAGTTCTTTCTAATTTCATCAAAGTGAGCTGGTAATTTCTCAGGCTCCAGCCCTCTCTCAAGATATCTTGAGAATCTCTGCGCGTAAACTTTTTGATCCTTGTTTTTGAGCTCTGAGGCGTACTTAGCAAGCTGCTCCATCCTTAGCATACTTTCATCAAGTAAGGCCTCTTCCCCCACGGTTATGGGTAAGCCTCCCTCAGAAGCTCCCATCAAGAGCGCGAAAAGCTTTCCTCCCTTGTGGGGAGAGTGCATTCCAAGGTCGGGAACCAACCTGTCGGCGCTGAAACCCGACTCCCGCGCCAGCTTGGCAAGCGCCAATCCGGTCAGAAACGCAGCCGCTATGTTGTCCTCATCTCCTTTCCATCCAAACTTAACAAGGTTCTTGGAGCTGAACTCGGCTACAGTCCTATCCCCGTTATTCTCATAAATCACGATCTGGGCGCTTATGTATTTGTTAGATTGCCTTACCACGAGGCGAGGAAAACCAGAGAGGAGAAGCTTGAGCCTTCTCCTGTAATCGGTTTTTCTCTCCCTTTTTCTGCGGTACCTCGACACGTAAACGTTTTTTGTGCTATGCGATGACATGTTCATCTCCCCTTGCTAAGGTATCTCTTAAGGCTGGAAAGGCTGGCAAAGGCGTTACCCTTTACCCTCATGTAGAGTGCCCTGTAAGTTTTGGAGTCTATTTCATTCCTCTCCCTTAGCTCCCTCAGGTATGCCCTCATCTTTCTGACCTTATTGACCCACAAATCGTCTAGCTTCCTTCTGGCGTTCGCGCTTCCCTTGCGGCTTCCAGGACCAGCCCTTTGCCCTCTGCTCTTCTTCCTTGCAAGCACTCTGGCCCTTCCCCTAGAGGGCGTCGACTGAGGCCTCTTTCTTATCACCCCGTTGTCTATGAGGTTTCTAACGTCCTCTTTTGTGATCGCCTCAGCTACCTCGTCCTCGCGCTCGGGATCGATCCAAACGCGGCTCTCACCGACACCGAGAAGGGAAGCCGCGATTCTCCTCTGAAAGCTTAAGTCCATATCACTTACCCCCGTTTAAAACCTTAAGCTTTAGCTCCTTTGCTATTTCCAGCAAGGCCTCCCTCTTCTTCCTGCCCAAGGTTGAAGAGAGATAAACGGCCTGCCCTGACGGCACGGAGCGAAGCTCCTTTTCACTGTGAACGACCGCGATGGGGTAGCCTGATGGATGAAGCCCTCTGACGTCCTTGGGCGATCTGAACCCAGGGGATGGCATGGGCGGATGGCCAGCAAGCTTCCTTTTAATCTTGCTATCATCTCCACGAGGTTTCCTCCAAAAGGTGCCAACCCTCTTGAACTTGAACCAGTTAGTCCTTCTGAATTCCCTCGCGCTTGCGCGCTTCTTTATTATCTTTTCTTTAATTTCGCTCATTTAAATCACGCCTTTACAAAAATCCCATCTTGGAAAACCCTGCGGTCATAGCCGCTGAGCTTACAGGCAGATACAATGTTTGCTGCCGTCTGCCCGACAGCGTACTTGTCAGGTCCCCTAACCTTTATGATGTCACCGTTGACCTCGACCTTGGTGTCTCCTATGATGTTGGCGTACCTCTTGCCCCTTTCCCCTATGAAGTTCTCGATGACGACCCTTTTTCCCTCGACGTGAACATTCATGGGAAAATGGGAATACGCTATCACCAACGTCTTCTCATACTCTTCCAGGACGCCGTTCAACGCGTTCCTTATGAGAGCCACCACGGTTCCAAACATCGCCCTGTCCTCCTTCTTGAGGCCCATCGCCGTTACCACCAAGGACCCATCTTTCTGCTCAAGCGAGTAATTACCCTCAGGGAGCCTGAGCGTCATCTTCGACTTTCCCTCGACGTATATGGTCCTCTCATCTTTCAGCTGAAGCTTTACTCCTTCGTGGTGAGAGATCACCTTGGTCAAAGTCAGCGATTTTGGCATCTCAAAAGAAAAGAATGGGAGTATTTAGGGCTGACTATTACATTCAAGGAGCGTTAATAGGCGTAGGCTATAAGAACTCCGCCTATTTTCTTGTCCCTTGCTTCCGCGCTCGTAAGTACACCGTAAGGGGTTGAAACCAAAAGCACACCGACGCCCTTACCTGGCAGGAACCTAACTTCTCCCGAAACCAGCTCATCGCTTTGAAGGAACAGCGGAGGTCTTATGGCGCCGCACTTGTTTATCCTGCCAAGAAGCTCGACCTTGAACTTCCCATTTCTTCCGTCGTCTATGAACTCGAAGTCCCCTATGTACCCAAGCTCGCGCAGCTTAGCGAGGGTAGAAGCGGCGAGCTTGCTAGCCGGGTACGCAATTACCTCTTTCTTTCCTCTCTTCTCTGCCTTGTATATTGCATCCAAAACATAAGATAGTGAGAACGTCATTTTTTTCACCTGTACTTCTTGAAGCCCATATCAGGGGCCAGTTCCCTGAAGCATTGCCTGCACAGATGTAGCCCATATGCCCTTATTGGGGCATCATGGCTCCCGCACCTAGAGCAGACCTGCGCTCCTCTTCCGTACTTCCTGACCTTTGGCGGCTTATGTTTTCCCATTTTAATCACTACTCAAAGGTAACCTCAAACTTCTTCCTCATAAAGTCCTCTGCCTCCTCCCTACTGACGTACTTCTTGGGAGGAAGAGGACGAGGATTCTCCCTGCGAAGGGAAACTCTTCTTCCCGGTTTACAAAGGGTTATGGCCACGTTTAGCCCAAATATCCCTAGCTCGGGAACGTACTTAGTACCAGGTATGGTTATGTGCTCCGATATACCAAAATTGTAAGTCGAGCGACCATCAAAACTGTCTGCCTTAATTCTTCTGTTAACCGCCGCTAAGGCCCTGTTCAAGAAGTCCTCGGCGGCCTTTCCCCTGAGCGTGACCACTGCCGCCATTGGTTCACCCTTATGTATTCCGAAGTCCCTTATGGTCTTCTTAGCGCGGGTGACAAGAGGCTTCTGATTTACTAAGGACTGAAGGACAGTAACTGCAGCGTTTTGCCTTTCCTGTCTTCCTGCAAATGACATGTTCACTGTTACCTTTTCAAGCCTGACCTGATCCATTGGGTTCAATTGTTCTTCACCTCCAGGCGCGATACGACCTCAAATATCCGCTGATCAACAACGTAAACGTGGTCTTTAGACGTTTGGAACGTCTGTCCCTGGGACGTGCTTATGTTTACCTGGTCCTCCGCAACAGAGGACACAGTACCCATAACCCCTTCGTTCTTACCTCCCACCACTACAACAAGGCATCCTTCCTTGAGTGGTAGCTCCTCCTTCGGAACCCAGTTATCTCCTTGTGCCTCAAATATTAGCGTTGATCCCACCTTAACGCCACTGAACGGATTATCCTTGGGTATTAGGATATTGCTGCCATCTTGAAAGCCCAGCTGATACTTCCCCGCGTGAACTATCTTTCTTTCAACCCTTAAGTAGCGCGGCCCGGTGTATGGCACTGGATACAGGCCAATACCCTTCCTTGGCAAGATACAGTAGCTCCCATAGCTCTCCACAGATATTATGTCGAAAGGACCAACAGGAAACTTTTCTTCCCTGCGAATTTTTCCGTTAACGCTCACTTTCCCCGAGCTTATGCTGATCTTGGCTTCCCTTGCTGTTGAAGCGAGACCAAAAACATCCCTCACAAGCATAACAAGGGGAAGCGAGTACTCAGTGGAATGCGGTCCCGGCCGCGGCTTAGTCAAAAACCTCACGCTCTTACCTCCTCTTGGCCATGAGCTAGGAATGCGGCTAATCTTCATATGCCTACTTCCGCCCTTGTTCGCCATCGTTGCTCACCCTCCTTTTTCTTCGCCTCCGCCTCCTTAGAAGGCGGGGCAACCTCCTGGGATGCCTCTTCCCGCTGCCCCTCACTTCCCTCCTCAGGAGCAGATATCTCCCTCTCGATCTCTGCTGTTATCTCCTTTCCAGTCTTCCTGCTTATTATCTTCCTTCTCCACTTGTCTCTCAGGTTCAGCCTTGTTATCTCAACGTTGGAAACCGAGATCTTGGGATATATTGTATCTCCTTTTCCGCTCTTTTCGGTTATGCCAACCACCTCTATTCTACCAAGTTCGCGGTGCACCGCGCGCACTCTTCCATGCCGACCTGCGTAATCCCCCTTTACTATCCTTACGGTGTCGCCCTCCCTTATTGGCATAGACCTGATACCCAAGCGACTCCTAAGAGATGATGAAAGGTGAGCGTTTATCAAGTACCTTCTGTGAAATGGGTCTTCGCCAAACTCATGAAGCTTAAGCCTTTGAACTGTAGGTTTCTTGCTCATAATAAACACCTCAAATAACCATTGTGGCCAGGCCGGCCAGCTTAGCTATTCTCTCGGCGGCTTCCTTGGCCACGGGACCATGCACGTCCGTCCCCTTCGGATCTCCGTCGGGCGTAAGAATTACTGCGGCGTTATCCTCAAAGACAATCCTGGTGCCATCAGGCCTCCTTATGGGCATGCGCTGCCTCACCACGATTGCCTTAACTATCTGCCTTCTCATCTCTGGGTTACCGACCTTGACGGAGGCAGTTATGATGTTTCCAACGGTAGCCCTAGGATAACGCCTTATCCTTCCCCTGTAGCCTTCCACGGAGATCATGCTTATGACCTTGGCGCCGCTGTTGTCGGCGCAAGTCAGCTGCGTCCCCGCAACTATGCCGCGCGATAAATGGGGCCTTCTTACCTCTACGGCTTCTTTTCCTCCTCTCTTAACCATGAGACCTCACCCCCAAAATAACAAACGAGACGGTCTTGGACACAGGCCTACACTCCGCAACTATGACCTCGTCTCCCTCCCTTACTTCGATGCAAGGAGGCACGTGAGCGTGTATGCGCATCCTGTCGCGCTCATACCTCTCGTACTTGGGAACCCATTTAGCTATCTCGCGAACTACGGTAGCTGTCCTGTTCATCCTGTTGGATTCCACTCTGCACTCAAATACCGCTCCCCTGACGGTCAGGTCACCGTGAAAGGGACAGTTTTTATCGTTGCAGCTCTTCTCTGGAGCTTTTATGCCATATATCTCTTGAGTTGGCAAATACATCACCTCACTTCGCTAGTAACCTTTTTAGCCTTTCCTCAAGGCTTCTTTCGTAGCAAACCTTTGACTTTCTCCTTCCACCTACCTCTAAATTCCTTATGGAGCGCTTGGGATATATTTTTCCGTGAACTATGAGCGTGTTCTTTGTTTCGAGCTCACAGTTTCCCCTTATCTTCCTCCCATTGAACTCGAACTCCAAAGGCTTTGCCTCAAAAATTAAGTCAACGCCCCTCATTTCTTTTCACCGAGTACCGTCAGTATGCGGGCAATGTTCTTTCTCACTACCTTCATTGTCCCCGGCTTATCAATAGTGCCCTTAGCTGCCTTTTCTGAGCTAAGCTTAAGCAACTGCAGCCTCTGATCGTCCAGAAGCTTCAGCAATTGCTCCTTTTCCATCTTCCTGAGCTCTTCGGCCTTAAGCGACAACGCGTTCACCCTCCTTCTGTTGCTTTACAAGGACGGCATCGATCGGGACTCCCGGCTTAGTTATCCTGACCTTAACTCCTACAAGGCCCTCCTTAAGAAGCGCTGACGCCTTTCCGAGCTCCGTTTGCTTGCCCAAAACCATACCACTCTTGTAAACTACGCCGCTTGTGAACCTAGCCATCCTAGACTTGGCAATGGAAAGCCTACCCCTTATTATTATCTCAGCACCCCTTGCACCGCTTTGCATTATGTTGTTCAAAGTCGCATTCGCTATCTTCCTGAAGTACATTCCCCTTTCAAGCTGCTCGGCTATGCCAAAGGCCAATGCCTGAGGCTCAAGGTTTGGCTGATCTAGGCCATATACCAAAACGTGCGGATTTTCTATCTTATACTTCTTTTCAAGTTCCCCGGTGAGGGCCTGTATGTTATTCCCTCTTTGCCCTATAACAAGACCCGGCCTTTGTGCGTAAAGGATTATCCTCGTTCCCAGAGGAGCTTGAACTATCTCGACCCTTGCAAGCCCTGCAGAGCGCAGATTTTTGAAAAGCTCATCCTTTACCATTGCGTACCTGAAACCCTTATCAACAAAGTACTTCTTTACGAGCACTTCATTCCACCTCCTTGAGGCCCAGCTCCATGTGCACTAACTGTCTTACCTTAAGGTCATGCTGTCCTCTTGCCCGGGCAAAAAACCTCCTAACCTTAAGCCCAAGCAACACCGCTGCGTGGTTTATGACCAGCTTATCTTCATCAAGACCCTTTGCATCCGCCGCAGCCAACGCGTTATCCAAGAGCCTTTGGATCTGCTTTGCTACATTGACCGGATATCCTCCCTCGGCTCCCCTTTTCCCCTTTAGCTGAGAGTGATGAGGGACGTGCTTGCGATGGGCGGTGTAATGGATGGGTTGGGTTTTAGATATTACGCCCTCGATTATCGCCTGAGCTTCCTTGACCCTCTTGCCCCGGATTGCGTCCATAAGCTCACAGCTCTTCTTGAAGGAAGCGCGAGCGTTCCTAATGCTCACTAACACCTCCTTCGAGGGATCCTGGAGCTGGACGGTATAGTCAAATCTGGGCGATTTTATCTCCAATTATTTTGTGGAGACTTTAATAAGCTTTGGGGGTTAACCGTTTCAGTCCCAAGTTCAAGCTGACGTACGTCGTTTCAGTTGGAATTGCTCAACGTGCAGCCTAGCCCCTTTTCATACGATGCGTTCTAAAAACGCAACCACGATAGCAACGCGCAAGCCTCATCTTAGCAAAAAGATATTCAAGCCCAACAAAAGGCTAAAGCTGACCTATCTCAGGCTTATAACTAATGTGTCAGCAGATAAAGTCCAGATCTTTTCAGGCTTGCCAGCACCTGAAATGCTGCCGGACTCCTTGATCAACCCGTGGGTTCTAAGCTTCTGCAAGTGATAGTAGAACGTGCTCCTCTCCATGTTTGGAAATCCATTGTGATTGAGCTGCTCATAAAGCGATGTGCTTGACTTGGGGCCATCTCTTAAAGCCATCATTATGGAGACCCTGGCCTTGGCCGAGAGGACCTCAACAAGCCCTTCCAGAGATGAGTAATCAAACCTCAGCTCCGTCATGAGCCTAATATCGTATCGCTTAATACACCTTCTTACTCCAAGCGCATCAACCGTTGCAAAAGTATACCCGCTTCCAACTATTGATAGCTCATCCCCTTGCTCTCTCTGACGACAAAAACCCTATCTGCAAGTGCGCCAAGTCTCGCCATCGCGCGCCGATCTCCGCCTGCTACTAGGACGCAACCACCAAAACCTCCTCCGCTAATCTTTGCACAGGCAGCCCCAAGCTCCCTGGCCATGTGCACAATCTTGAGTGTCCTAGGCGTCACGATTCCCAGCTCCTCCAAGAGTTCTTCATTTCTGTTGATAAGCGAAAAAAGCCGAGATGTGTCATGCGCCTTAATGGCACTAACCGACTCCTCCACAAGAGATCCTATCTCATCAAGGATCTGGATAAATCTGCTACCGAGCTCTTCCTTCCTTCTCCTCACGAAGGCAACGGCTTCGCCCGTGCTCAGCTCCTTCGTAACGCAAGCCAGCAATAGTTCAAAGCCCATGCTCCCGTTCAGCTTTTCGAAATCACCAGGTGGGATAACCTTTATGGTCCCTCCCAAGCTAACCGCCAGTGTATCCATGGGGCTTGCCCTTCCCTGCACTTCGGCCTCCACCTCCCTGCCCAACGCTG
>ERZ1669250.762-NODE-762-length-12695-cov-3.403006_pt1 | contig 12695 bp, 12 predicted proteins | sample MGYA00579295_ERZ1669250 | MGnify/ENA primary metagenome ERZ1669250 (study PRJEB41166, sample SAMN08046056) | hot springs metagenome | biome: hot spring; feature: acid hot spring; material: thermophilic sediment; isolation source: thermophilic sediment from acid...
CCTGTAGTCTTTTTTAGTTTGCTGGTATATGGCCTCCAACATTCTCTTCACATCCTCGTCAGTTACGGGTATCCTTATCCTATTAGCTTGGGCCAAGGCTATTATCTGGGACTCCAAGGCTTGAACCAGATCGGGCTTTACTAGCCTTAAATTATCCAGCCTATTTCTGGCCTCCGGGGTAAGAATGGTCCTAAGCAAAGCCCTCTTTTGAGCCTCTATTTCCCGTTGTCGTTCCTCCTCGGCAGCCTTCTTCTGCATCTCAGCCATTTTCCTCTGCCTAATTGCCTCTATGTCCTCATCCTCACCATAATTCTCCGAGTCATCTCCATAATCCACACTCATGAATTTACCAAACCGCATTTAGCTTAAAAACTTTTAACGGGAAGCACTGAGGAAAATCCCCGCCAAGATCAGTAAGCTTTAAATCCTAGGTTGGCTTGGTTTGATGAAATGTCAGCTACCACTAAGGCTAATAAAGGCATAGGCAAAAAAATAAGGGAATATATTAACTTGATGCTGTGGGTATTCAAAGTAGCCAAGAAGCCCGATAGGGATGATTATATGTCTATTGTTAAAATAGGCGGCTTATTAGTGGTTGTGTTAGGGGCTTACTCATTAATATTTAACTTTATTTTCTATTTACTTGTCACACCCCACTTCTCAATACCGTACCCGGAAAACATAATAGTGCTGGCAACAATAGTGGTAATAATAGCCGCATTATCAATAGTGCTAATAATATCAACGCGAAACATGGGTAAGCAAACGAGGAAAGGGAGCAAATCATGAGCGAACAAAGCGAGTGCCACTTCATAGCCATACGCACTGTTACTGGGCAGGAATATAACGTTGCCGTAATAATTAAATCAAGGATTGATGCATTGAAAAACTCCTCTCAGCCATCCAGCTTCAATGTGCCATCTGTGACCGTAATGCCTGACATGCCAGGTATTGTTCTAATAGAAACGGAGTTCCCATATCTCGCAGCCACTCTCTCTCAGGGAATAAAACACGCCCGAGGAATAATAAAAGGCAAAATAAGCCTCAGCGACTTAACTAAATCATTCGAGAAAGAAGTTGAAGTAAATGTTGGCGACACCGTGGAGGTCATATCCGGACCATTCAAGGGATTCAAGGCAAAAGTGATAGACGTGAACAAGAAGGCTGGAACCGCGCGATTAGAAGTAATAGATGCATCATCCCTTGTTCCCATAACCATATCACTCCAACACATCAGGAAGATTACTCAATAAAATTCTGATAACTCTCCTCACAAACCCGAAAGGATTGAGAGTTATACAGTGGGTTCTCCACAGGGTTCCCCTAGCCCCAGGGATACGACTCAATAACAGCCAAGGCCAAATCAATTACGTATCACATATGGAGACATTTCTATGGGGCCATCACATATGGGGCTTTTGCCTCTTAATCCCAGATCTGTTAAACCAATGGCGTTCAAGAATTTCTACTCTTTAACCTTCATCTTTATAAATTATCCATAACTCAGGGAGATTATGGATAATGATCTGGCTAAATTAATAGATCATACGAACCTTAAACCGTATGCTACAGTGAGTGATATTGAGAGATTAATAATTGAGGCAAGGGAATTAGGCACCTATGCAATATGTATAAATCCAATATTCATAAAATTTGCCCGGGAATACATAAACCGTCATGGCCTTAATTTACGGATAGCCACAGTGGTTGATTTTCCCTTTGGCAGTTCAACCACGGATGCAAGGGTGGAAATGATCAATAAATACGCCACATACGTTGATGAATTAGACATAGTTGCCCCAATTAGCCTAGTTAAATCCAAGCAATTCAACGAAGTAGGGCACGACTTGAAGGAGGTAATTACAGCGGCGCATGATTTAGGCAAGATAATAAAAGTTATAGTGGAGGATGCATACACAACGCTTGAGGAGAAGCGGGAACTATATAGGATAGTAATGATTAACAACGCTGACTTCATAAAAACAAGTACAGGCTTTGAGGAACGAGAATATGCAGCAATGCTGGGGAACAAGGTTGGAGCCCAGGTAGAGAACGTGAAACTCATGGCTGAGCTTTCCCTTATATATAATCCAAGGATAGGCATCAAGGCATCCGGAGGCATTCATTCCCGGGAACAAGCATTAATGTTACTTAGAGCCTCCGGGAAACCCGCTGACCCAACTCACTTCAGGATAGGGGCAAGTAGAACAAGGGATATTCTAGGATCCTAGGCGAAGGATTGTTTGCCATACAGTTATATTTATATATGCGTTACCAATAAGTGGACACGCAAATACAGTGAGCGACATCTAGAGATTAATTCTTGATTTAAGCCGCTAGAGCCCCTCATCACATCATCACAAGTAATCGGTTATTGATCTTGTTTTGTACCTATTCTCAATATCATCAATCATGCTAGTCACGAATTCTTTCCAACTTGCTTGATCCATTACCCATTTAACAACATCGTTAACATGATCCCGAAATACGCTTAGCAGGCCTTGCCAAGATACTCCTCTACCAATCAATTGATTCCTCCAATTAGACCATAGATACGCGGGAAGCTGATTGCCGAACCACACGGCCATTCTTATGCATACATCATTACTACCACATAGTTTAACTCGTTGCCGAATTGCTTCCTTAATGTTAAGGGGCTCTGGAGGCACCTCCATGAGTCTAAAGTATATTAGGGTTGAATTTAATGCTTGCGTTTCGGATAATGCAAGAAACCAAGAGACTTGAAATAATTATCAACTCTTGATTATTATAATTGCTAGAAACTGGATTACTTGATTCGATTACTTGGAATAACACTTTTAAAGAGTAATAGGGGAACCTCAGCATGGTTATGTACAAGAACTTAGCTGTATTAGTGGCTGCTGCAGTCGTGGTGTTCTTGGTTCTCTATGCCTCATATAGGCCCACCACGACGCAACCAGTGTTCAATTCAACATATTCAGTATTGAACCAACATATACCTCAATTACTTGCTGATGCTCGATCCGCTGGCGGATTAATATTTGGCTCAAATAATGCTAGTTCAGTGGTGATTTACTTCCTTAATCCCTATAATGGGGCAAATTACACCGTGGCCAACATAAACTCCACAGTACTAAGCATGATAAGGCACGGAACTCTCCAATTAATAGTGCTCCCAAATACCGCCCTTTATGCCCCAGTAGGCAACTCAACGCTAATTAATAATGTTAATACTAACTTCCTTGCGCTGGATTTATGCCTCTATAAGGTAAATAATTCGGCAGCACTTAATTACCTTCTATGGTTTGAAAACTTGACAGCAACGAAGGCACCCGCCATAGAAAACTTGACCACTACCCAATTAATTAACCAAGTAACTACTTATGGAGTTAATGCATCATTTAACTTGACTAAATGCGTGAAACAACTCTCCACTGTAACCACTAATTCCAATAAACTGCAGGGCCAAGCCTTAACATGGGCCGGCGGCAATCTTGTTCAGATACCTCCCACCCCTGTAATATTGATTGCAATAAACACACAAAGAAACCTAGCTGTGCTGAACCAGTATACGATGGGTTATCTGCCTCCACTCTTAACCACGCTTCACAACTTAGCAACACAAACACCATTATACTCTGGCTCTAGTTAGGGTAAGCTGGACTTATTGAATGGATGCGGAAGAAGATTCCTCAATTCATGAATCTCATGACCATTCTCCCCTGCTATTATTACACGTCGTACCCCAAACTCTTCCATCACTTGAAGACACGCACCACAGGGATATGGCATGCCATGCTCGCTAACCACGATTATAGTATCTATATCACGTGATCCGTCGCTGATTGCCTTAAATATTGCAACTCGCTCTGCACACATGGATAATCCATAGGATGCATTTTCAACATTAACTCCATGAAAAATCTTACCATCCTTAGTGATAGCCAATGCAGCTACCCTAAACTTGGAGTATGGAGCATATGAATTGGGTAATTTGGATCTGGCTAACTTAATTAATTCGGTTTCATTCATAATATTAAGGTAGGAATAGCCATATTATTAAAGCTTCAGGACCTCGATAGCCCTCAATAATGCGTCTGGATCTCGGGGTGATGATAGGAGGATCGCATGAACGCCCACCTCCTCTAGCTGGCTTACTACTCGGGGCAAATCCGGTACATCTACATAGGGTTGCCCAAGCCGCTTTATCCACTCTCTATTCCTATCCGTGCCTATTAACAAGTAAGGTATTAATCGAGACGCGTCTAGTCCACTTAATTGTTTTGGATCGGCTAAGTTAAGCACTAAGAAGAAATCGGCGCCACTCCTTATCCTGCTCTCCATCGCTGTGCGGGGATATGCCATGCTTAGCATCATGCCGGCCCTAACTCCCTCGCTTTGAGCCAAATGAACGGCCTCCTCGGATGTTAAGTAACCCACGGAGCGACCAATGCGAGGCTCATCTCCTCTAGTAAATGCTATATCTAGTCCAAGTTGCTTAGCACTGAGGATCAGTCCTCTAACGTGTAATTCATTTACATCCAAAAGCCTCTGATTAATTATGAGGGACTTAGATGGATAAATACGCCTCACAATACACGCTATAGATAGTGGAAGCGGCGAGGGACGCCCTAATGGAGCATCTGGTATATTAAACCCATGAAACCCCCCTAACTCGCTTAGATGCTCCTCAAGCAAATCCAATTGCTGAATCGGGCGAACCTCAGCATATACTAGCATTGCGTAGATTTGATTCATTCGCTTTTTAACTCTATGGGGAAGGGTAGAGAGACCCTTTTCCGTGAGAGGGGGCAGCAAGTTCTCGAGGGCAGGAAGTCCCCAACTTTCACGGTGGGGAAACTCGGTCGTAACGAAGAAGTTCACCTATATTGGAAATGGATTATTCTTGGTATTTGGTTGGAAACCTTTTACCAAATATGGTGGGGCTTGACACTGTTTTATTGCATTTACTCGTTTATAAATGACATAGATTAATCGCAATAATTCCTCGTTGCATGGGAACCAAAGCATAGCTAAACCTTTAATAGCGCGCCAATGATTAGAGACATGTTAAGTAAAAGACGCGCATCACTTAGCGAGTCCTATGCCGCAGTCATAGCTGTGGCGTTTGGCTTAATGGCTATTGCTCTAGCTATGTACGCTGGTAACTTAATTAATGGTTATGCCTCAACTCAATTAATAAGGAGCAATATATGGGGAGCCATAATAGCATATACCACCATTAATCAAACCATGATAATAATCCAGAATATAGGGCATAATGCATTCTACATTAATGCCACATTCATAGATGGATATCCGGTATCTACTATTGTGAAGGGAAGCGGATACTTACAAGAATCGCATTATGCAGGACCTGGACTTGGACCTAATCAATACGTGGAACTAAGCGCTAGTGGAACTGGATCAATTGCTCAGGCCCAATTATGTTCAATAAACGATCCTAAGGTATGTACAGTTATTTGGACATATATAAACTACACCATAAGGAAAGCAAGCCCTTTAACGGAAACCAAGGGATCGGGAACCACCATAACCATAATGATAATTGATCCATATGATGCCGACTGGGAACTTAATTGGAGCGGCGGTGCCATAGGCAGCACTGGTGGGAACAAGAGCGAGACTATCCTGATTAACTCGGAATCAAATGCATCAGCCGTGGAGGCGTGCCTATACCCGACACCATCCCCACCATACTATTCATATCCTAGATGCATCTCAGTTATGCCTGGCTCCTCTGCATCAATGAGCGTGGAGTATAACTCGACTGGCACAATATATGTGAGCGATGCATATCCCAACTCCAGCTGGATCCTAGACTGGAGCGGCTATAGCACTGGTTCCTTAATGGGCTATGGGAACTCGGTAATGAGGGTGCCGGCGGGCACTGGAATAAATGTTACGCTAGCGGCAAGATCATGGAGCGGCGAGGAATGCATAGTTAAGCCAAGCAAAGCTAAACTTGAGTCGCAAGGCTTCATTGTATTCACGGTAATGAATTGCCCAAATTATAATTATTACATTATCTACTTCAACGCAACAACACCGCTCACCGGTTATTCATTATCTATACTTAACCTACCCCTCGCCTTTAGTAATCAACCAATTGTTACGGCTTACCTAGATGATCCAATTAACTTAGCCACGGGGTGGAATAAAGCTCCGCTGCCTCCCGGCATTATTCAGCCTAATGTAACGGTTATGGGCTTCACATTAACACTGAGCGGGCCTGAGATTGCATCGTGGGCTCTTCCCATTGCTGCCTATGTGTGGGATATAAATGGCACAATCATAAAGACTGGACTAAAGTGGATTAGGGCGAACGAGTTATATGTATTAAATGTGCCAGGGGAGATTTTTCTTGGGCCTAGAATTAATTCCTCAAGAACTGGAGTTATCTCAGTACTTCTAGGTTGGCTTGAGCTAAATGGAGTTCCCATAAATCCACCTACTATTCCAAATAATTGGCCTTGGTGGGCTACGGTTTACGCAGCGACGGGAAGCATTTCTTGCATGGATGGATTGAAAATCGTGACCCCCTTAGGAGACTATTCCCTCATGATTCCCTCAATACTACAATTCTATCAAGTAAGGATACCGCTTCCCAGCCCCGCAACCAGCGTTAATATAACGACCAGCGATCCAAATTGCGCAGTGCATTGGAGTAACCCTCAAATGAACATACTAAGTCAAGCATCAAATCCCATAACGTTATCCACAGGCGATGCTTATTACTTCTGGGTAACACATCAATCAACTAGTGGCGGCGCCTTGTATGATGCCTACATAACTGTGAATGATTCCAACAAAGCTGGCTGGAGCATATCAACAAGTAATGGACAGACCCTCAGCGGCTCAAGCTCGGTCTCAAATGTCATGATAACTTGGAGCGGTTCCAGTGAAACTACTCTAACAGCGAACATAATTAGTAATCCAATTAACTATACATGTAGCATTAATCCAGCAACGGCGCAGGCAAACAATGGAGGGAGGTATGGCTTCACGGTGAAGTGCACCCTAATCACGCCACCGCCGAGCACAGGTGGGGGAGGCAATGCTAAGCATTACTGCAACATAGATGCCTCCATCACAAGTAATGTAACATTAGTAAATGAGTTGGGATTAGATGTGGTTTACCCCACCACGGCGATCGTGCAGAGAGGGGGCTACGTTGATTTTCTCTTTGAGGCCAGCAATAGCATCTCGGCAGGGCTCGGCTTCATAGGATGGTCATTCACGGCTAGTTCTGGATCAATCACGCCAAGCAAAAGCGGAAACCAAGACACAATAGTTAGATTCGCATGCCCAGCTAGTATTAGCAAAAACATAACCGTTTCCTTAATTGGGTTAGCTAATTATGGTCAGAACTCAATTAAATTCACTGATTTCCCAACATCACTTCAGTATGATATGGGGAACCCACCTCCAATCAGTGTAGCGGATTATGATTTCTCCTGGAGCATCTATACTAGTAATATTCAATCAGTGAATTGGGGAGGAACAAAACTAAACAATACTGCCCTGGAGGCATTCGCCACCATATGGTTAGAAACTGGATCTGAACTGAATGCGCATGAAATAACGATGGCTCCAAGTAACATGTGTCCAATAAATGACACTGCTCTGACAATGTTAAATAATCCAAGTAATTCTATTAATAACCCCAGCAACAATGGATCGGAGAATTTCGTAATACAATATATATTGACATGCGAGAGAGGAGGTAATTGAAAAATATTATCACATTAATATTCATCCATAACCTCTATATATCCACCACCACCAGGTATAATGATTAGGATTATTTACGTCGCTGGTTACATTATAGACTATGCCATTTAGGTAAACTGCCTCTCTCCAATTAGGAATTAGGGTCGTTAAATTGTTTAAAAATGATCTAGCCACGGGAGCATTTGGATTTGGAATGGATATGAGGGTCCAATTACAGAGCCATATGTCATACATTGGGTATTGATAGCCCAAACCGAATTGTACAGTATATGTTCTATTTATTGGAATACTAGTGTTCACCGGGAATCCTATATACATTGGATAGAAGGTAACTAATCCCGTGGATGCATTATAGTGAAGAAGAGTAACGGGGCCGCCTCCCCCTGTATCCCCAAAAATCTCTATTGGAGGCATACTGGAGTTACTAGGGATATCTAATTGAATTACACCACCTTGAGTGGCCAAGGGGCCTGAGGGGAAATTCGCGGCCAGCCAACCGCCCGATAAATAAACAACTCCCCCAGGCTCTGCACTGGGATATATGCCGCCGGCGAACCTTAGAGTTCTATGTATTAATTCCTTTCCCTGGCCAGGATGCGCCACTATTGCCCCAATTGTCCACACGGTTCCATTATTGAATGCAATGGAGGCAATATAACAGGATTCCCAGGGCTCGACTATATCCAGATTAGAGACTAACCAACTTAATGAGGGGGGAATAATTGTCTTGTTTACATAAATCGTTCTATTAATATAGATAGTATGATTAATTAGTATCGGAGTGGTTCTATTAATGTAAATTGTGTGATTCACTATCTTAAGAACAGTAACTGGAACTGACTTATTGACGTAGATTGTTTTATTCAAGTATATTGGGACCGTTTGAGTCACGGTCTGTAATCGAGGCGCGAAGGGGCCTTGACCCATTATTCCTGCCATGACTATGCCCAACAATACTGCTAAGGCAACTATAATGCCTAGCAGGATTTTCGGTAGAACGTATTCCTTTATAACCCACATCGCCATTGTGCCGCATGATAGCCAATATAAAGTTGTTCATTAAATGACTCCCATCAATAATCAACGCCAATAATGGGTAAGCCCAAAGAGAAAAACTATGGGAAACTAAAATACCTTTACTTGGTACTTGGTTTCTATTAGTCTAAAGAGGTCATTATTCATTTTGGCCGCTTCCCCCTCTAGTGTCTTTCTTCTAGCCATTATTATGGCCTTAGCATCCTCGCTACTTATCGCCTCCGCATCCTTGGCGACGAGTATCCCCTCATGTATGTGACGATTTAAGTCCAGCAATGCAACCACATCAGCCGGTAGATTACCACCTAATTTCTCCTTTATTTTACCCACCATACAGCTCCAGTGAATTGGGCCACCCTTTACAAATGTGAACAGTTGACCCTCCGTAACTGGCTTGCTGCATGAAATGCATTTCCATTGATTCTCCGACATGATTAAAAACTTGATCCAGAACCAAATAAAAACATAGCTCGATTCGTCAAAAACTCAATCCATAGATATCTGTAAAGCCTATATAAAGTGATAAAAAAGAATGGACAAACCTCGCCCCTTCCAGGGGCGGGGAGGAGGTCAGAAATCTTGCTTCTCACGGCAGGAAAAAGTCGGAATTGGGCATTCTTCCGTAATCCTTAAAAGCATAAATGGTTAAGGCGGCAACGAGCCCCGGTAGCTCAGCCTGGTTGGAGCGCCTGCCTCGTAAGCAGGAGGTCCCGGGTGGCGGCCTTGGTCGCCCGGGAATTCAAATCCCGGCCGGGGCTCCAATTATTTTGCGTTGAGGAATGTTAGATTAGGTAAAGGTATTTAAGCTGCTTATTTATGGGTTTCTTGAATGAGATGTTGGCTGCCGATGAGGTTTACGTGCCGGACATCAGCGTCATAGTTGATGGTAGTTTAAGGGAATCAGTCATAAGGGGTGAAGTTCGCGGTAAAGTATTGATTCACTCCCTTATCGTGCGATTCTTTGAGGAAGAGGAGAAGAAGGGATCATCTATAGGTAAGCTCGGCATAGAGGAATTGGAATACATTAATGATGCTATCACTAAGATGGGCCTCACTGATTTCGTTAGAATAGAGTATATAGATACTGTGCCCAGAGAAGTTGCCCGAGTCGATGACATAGACATAATCGCTAGAGAGGTTGCCCGGGAATTAGGGGCCACCCTAGTGACGAGCGATCAAACAATGAAGAGCGTCTGTGAAGTAATGAAGATAAAGTACTTATATTTAGGCAAGGAAAAAACTATTTCTGAGCTGGAGAAGATGTTTCAATTAGAGCGTGGATTAATGTCGGTTCACTTGAAGGAGGATGTGGTGCCGCTGGGCAAGAGGGGAAAACCAGGAGCGTGGGAGATGGTGCCGCTGGGCACAGAACCAATGCGGAGGGAACAGTTAGAGAAGATGGTGCGGGAATTAATCTCAATGGCCCACAGAAGCAACGATACTGTTATTGAAGTAAGGAGAGACCACTCGCTGATAATACAGCATAAAGATGTTAGGATTGTGGCTGTATTTCCTCCGGTGTCCGATGGAATAGAAATAACGGCCGTGAAGCCATTGGTGAAGCGACGCATAGAGGATTATTCCCTTCATCCCAAGGTACTTGCTAGGCTAGAAGAGGGGGCAGAGGGGATACTAATAGCGGGTTCTCCTGGGGCCGGTAAGACCACATTTGCCCAAGCCCTAGCCGAGTTTTACCTCTCAAAGAATAAGATCGTCAAGACCATTGAATCCCCGAGGGATATGATACTTCCACCGCAAGTAACACAATTATCAAAGACCATGGCATCCTCCGAGGAGATACATGATATTTTACTGCTATCAAGGCCGGATTACACGATATTTGATGAGATGCGGGATACGGCGGACTTCCAGGTATATGTTGATCTAAGGCTGGCCGGGATAGGCATGGTTGGCGTGGTTCACGCTACTACACCCATAGATGCGATTCAACGTTTCATTGGAAGAGTGGAGCTAGGCATGTTGCCATCAATAATGGATACCATAATATTCATGGATAAAGGGGATGTAAGCAAGGTTTACTCTCTGGAGATGGCCGTTAAGATACCGGAGGGAATGCGAGAACAAGACTTGGCGCGACCAGTAGTTACGGTGAGGGATTTCATTAGTGGAGACGCAGAGTATGAAGTATATGTATTTGGAGAGGAAACATTTGTTGTTCCAATAAAGGAAAAAAGGCAAGGCAGGTCGCAACACGCTGATTATAGGGTAATAAGCAGAATAGCGAGAACACTAAGAAAGTATGTGCCGCCTAGTGAATTATCCATCGAGTATGGTGGCCCCAATATGGTCGTGATAAAGGTACCTGAGGGCTATATGGGAATAACGATATCAAGGGTGTTGCCTAAATTGGAGAGCCTTAAGCGTAAGTATAATATCGATATCAAAGTAGAGCCCCGAGATTAATTTAAATAGTTAGCTATACCTAGCTATACCCATCCAGCCCGAGAAAAGGATGGGAAATACATTCCCTTTGATCGTAAATTGTTAAATCTTGCCACATTATCTCAACCTTATTTATACTCTCTTTACTACCCTTAACTCCCTGGCTAGTTACCCATCAAGCACAAAACGCCGCGACTCAATTATTGATGAGCCACTATCTATTACTATTACTTCACCGGTTAAGTTGCGAATTTTATCGGATGCTAATGCAGCAACTAGCTCCGCCACTTCATTTGGCTCCACCATGCTGCCCGTCAATGTGTGGGCCTTTACCCATGTTTCCTCGTTTTTACCAATATACTGAAGTAGAGAATCCCCCATCTTGGTTTTAACTAAGCCGGCCGCCACGGCATTAACTGTTATGCCAAGAGGACCTACCTCTGCTGCCAATGCCTTAGTGAAGCCTATTATGCCTGCCTTGGCTGCGCTATAGGGAACCAAGTAAGCTAGACCAGTTATACCGGCTATAGATGTTATATTTATTACCTTACCGTGGCCTTTCTTGATCATATGGGGAAGGGCTGCTCTAGTAACCAAGTAAACTGATTTTAGATTGGTATTTATTAATTTATCCCATAATAATTCATCTATTTCTATAAATGGCCTAGCAATACCTAATCCTGCATTATTCACCAAGACATCTACTGAGCCAAATGCTTTAATGGTCTCGTTGATTAATTTATTTGCACCATCAATTGTAGCCACATCCGCCTGAACTAGAATTCCATCTCCATGCTTTTTTACCTCCCGCAAAGTCTCCTCTCCTTCCTCAACGTGTCGCTTCACATTTATTACAAGGGAAAAACCAGCCTCAGCCAATTTCACAGCTATTGATCTACCGATGCCCCTCCCACTACCTGTCACTACAGCTGTCCGCATACATTACGAAAAGATAGACAGGAATAAATATCTAGTGTGGCTCACATTATTAACCCATTAGTTACAATTAATTACTGAATTCTGTTGACGGCTCCCCCGCCCAAAGGGCGAGGCTTCTTAAGGATCTTGTGAAAAACTGCTTTGAAGAAAGATATCTCTGTTAAAAATGGATGGAGTCTATTAAGGCCAGTCATGAACCAAATATCCATTCTCATGAGGAATCATACTTGGGGAGTGCATATGCAGCCTAAGCCCACTTTTCTGTTATTAGTTTAGGAAGCAATGCATTTATTCCTAGGATGCCGGGGTATTTGTGTTCAAGATACTTGTATTCTCTCCGCTTGGGGGTATTAGGTTAATACTGTACTCCATACTTGCGGTGTTCGTCATACCCATGTCCATAGTTAATCTAATGCTTGTCTTTAAATTACTTGGTTTCCCCGCCTATTACGGCACATTTGTAGCGCTAACAATAACGGGGCTTAGTTTATTGGGGAGCGTAGTTCATGTGGCTGTTTATGAGACCAAGTACAAGGCAATAATGCCGAGTTATGTAACTATAGATTTCATGGGCTTTCAAT
>ERZ1669250.763-NODE-763-length-12691-cov-3.463121_pt1 | contig 12691 bp, 17 predicted proteins | sample MGYA00579295_ERZ1669250 | MGnify/ENA primary metagenome ERZ1669250 (study PRJEB41166, sample SAMN08046056) | hot springs metagenome | biome: hot spring; feature: acid hot spring; material: thermophilic sediment; isolation source: thermophilic sediment from acid...
TGGCAACGATCATTTCATTTTCCGCTTTAGCTTTTCTATAGTAAGCCTCTATTACATTTCCCATGTGCCTTTCTCTTTCCTTATTATATCCCCAATCATTTATCAGTTTCAACCTCTTGTTCAGATCTAATCCACCAACCATTGCGTCTTTTCTACTTTTGTAGAGCGCATTAAGAAGTCTACGCGAATCAGTCGATTCATGAGGATCTGCGGTGCTGAATTATCTACTATTTCCTGAAACTTTTCATAATATTCATACGGTAATTCAAATGCAGGTACCCTCATAAAATCATTAAAATCACGAACTTTGTAAGCTTCGAGCTTTTCTTCTATATCTTCCATTTCAAGATATGCTTTTTTTAATTGGTCTGATAATTTTGGAAAAAGCTCACCAATTTCTCTTATACTGTAAAATTTTGTTATCGGGATCGCTCTCTCTGGAGAAGAGCCAATTTCTCTTAACGCCTCAACTAAAAGGTATTTAGGTTTGTATCGATTAATTATTTTAATCTCCTCCCTTTCATGCTCTCTGTAGAGGTGCGTTTCACCTACTATAGTAAGAGGTTTGGTCAGATCCAAATTATTGCAGTCTTCCAGTATTCCATTAAGCTTTTTCATTATTTGTATAAGATTAGTTTGAGTATTTAAATCTTTAATCACTTAGAAATAATTAAATACTTATTTTAAATGCTATTCTTGGACTAGAAAACAGAGAAACCTAAAAAGTATGAACAAGAAAATCCACACTCTTCAAAAGTTAAGAAGCAGTAACTACACATTATAAGGAAATATTACTTAATTATTTATAAGGTATGTTATCGATGTACGCAAACTCAGTTATAAGTTCTTCTAAGCTCTTTTTCCCGCTTCGATCTGAAGCGCTGATCTTAATCACCAGTCCCATTTGAGATATTTTCCAGCCATTCTCTCCGGCCATTTTGGGCAAGACCGCATTGTATTCTCTCCTTACAGATTTTCCTAAATAAGTTGTATCAACGAAATAGTACCCTCCTATATGAGCTGATCTATCATCAAAGCGTCTAAAAAATTCAGCGATAGGTATATTGCTCTTGATGGGGTAAGCAGAGTCCGGATTTGTCAAGGTATGTCTTGTGTCCAGTACGGGGACGAAGACGCCTTTTCTTTCTATTACAGCAGGAATGTATAGCTCTTGATTCATTCTTTCAGTGATATCTTCTCTAACTAGAAAAGAGTTTCTTCCAACTATTCTTATGTATTTCATTGCTTTCAGTACTTTTTCGGAAACCGGAATCAGTATTCCATTTTTCATACTTCAAAACTCATAAAAATTGCTAATATTAATACTTTTCTTCTATTCGATTCTAGGATGCCTTTAAAGTGATTTAATTTACATATTTTTCTTCATCTGAGTCCCGGGGATCTATTTGTATGTTATTGACCTGCTCTTTCCAATTCCTCGGCAACTTGCTGTTAAAACAGATACATTCCCAGAGAAAAACATCGACTTCTTATCCGTGCACAGAATACTCAAAAAGAAGATATAAATAGTATAAGAACTGAATAAAAGTTAGCTTAAAGTTCGTGAATTTGTGTGGAGGACATCGCATTTGTATTGACAGTTATTCTGAAGAGATATGGACAGAAAGAAGATTAATAGGAAGTTGCAAGCCAAAGAAAAAGGTGGTTTTTGGGGCAGGTCGATCGTAGGTATCTTTTTTTCAATAATAAGCATTTTGATTTTCATTTCTTCAATCTCGTTTTTGGCACTAGGATTAGTTGCTGAGTTTGGATCCTCTTTCATCAAGAGCATACCTTTGTTCTCCTCTTTAGGATCAATAATTTCAGAAGTTGCCTTATTTTCTATTTTTATCGGCATATCCGGTATACTGATCGGCTATCTTTTCTATCTAAGTTCCAAATGGATTAAGAGAAACGATATAAATGGGATGATTTTGGGCCTGATTCTTTCCGTCCTTATCGTGATTTCTCTTGTCGTGTTATCGCCTTTGGCTTTTTCAACTATTTTGACAGCATTGTACATTTTAACCGCAGTTTTCCTGCTCTCGGCGATAATACTTGTCATCTCTATATTCAAGGCGGAAAAGGAAAGACATATCGTGTTCGGATTTTTACCGGCGATCGTTGTTTTGGTATTGATTTTTATCATGTTCAGCTCTGTTAGTTTTTATAGTCCCGCGGTCGGTGGCATTATTTCAGACGCTTTTAGAGGTACTGCGTATTCTGTAGTACCGTCAGAAAGTACATTCAGTTCGCATAATCTGAACTTTTCTTATCCTTCTAATTGGCAATCCGTAAATTTGAGTGCTGCTGGATCTTCTTTTCTCGGTATGATGCCCAAGGGGATCATACAAAACAGATCAAATTTGTCTTTTTCAAGCGCTTTTAAAAACAACACTGTCAGCGTCATCATTCCAAATTCGTTTTTAGTTTCTACCTTTCTGAATTCTCCTCTACTGATCAGCGCATTCTCAAATGTACCGAGCCTTTCCAACCTGAGTTCAAATAGATCGCTCGGAAACATAGAAAAATCATTTCCTTCGCTTAGACAGTTTTCTATGATAATCACCGGTTCTGAGAACATAAATAGCACTCACAGCAGTTTGTTCAACTTATCAATTGAAAACATGACCAAAATGCTAAGTCTGTTGAATGTATCAAGCTCAAAGCACTTGCCAGTTAACATCACAAATGCTCTTTATTCTTCTTTAAACAAAACAAAGATAAATTCAACAATTTTAAGAGTGCTACCATCATCGATCTCCCTGATAAATATGTCAAATAGCGTCGGTTTGGAGCTCACTTATTCCAGCAACATATACAACTTGACACACAGTTACCTTCCAGTGCATCAGCTTTCTCTTGCTATAACAGAGGTAAACAGCAGTATCTGCTTTGTCGTTGGATTTACGCTATCGAACACATCTGTCTCTCAGTTTAACTCGGCTTTTTCTAATGTTGATACCAGTATAAAATGCAAATGATTCGAATGAATCTTTTTAATCTTAAAAATATTGAAATTTAGAATGGGAGAGATAGGAAAAATAACTGAACTTGTGAGCTCCTCAAAGATAGGCATAGAAGATGCCGTCAAGAAGGCAGTCAAAGAACTAAACAAAAAGGAAAAGGATCTGCGCGGCGTCAAGGTAGAAAGCATATCCGCTGTCATCAAAGAGGGTCAAATAATAGAGTGGCGGGTAAACCTAAAGTCATCTTCGGAGCTCTAAGCTGAAAAAGTTTTGTGAGCGCGAAAAGACAGGCTTATATATTTAGCCTGTCTTATGACTGTTTGCTATGAGAGCAAAGAAAGACTATTCTAAGTTAGCCATAGATCAATCCAGGAAGTTTCATGGAAAGATAGAGCTAAAGCCTACAGTGAAGGTGAGATCTCTTAGTGATTTATCTATTTTTTATACTCCTGGTGTTGCAGCCGTTACTAAAGCGATACAGAATGATCCGGACCTATCATGGGAGTTGACCTGGAGGGGGAATACGATCTTTATCGTTACAAATGGAACAAGAGTTTTAGGTCTCGGCGATACCGGTCCTTTGGCTTCTTTGCCTGTGATGGAAGGCAAGTCTCTAATATATAAAGAGTTCGGTGGCGTGAATGCCGTTCCGATTCCAATCTCTGCTAAGAATATAGATGAGTTTGTCAGTACTGTTAAGAATCTATCGACAACCGCCGGCGGAATACATTTAGAGGATATAGAATCGCCCTTCTGTTTTGAGGCCTTGGAGCGTCTTCAGAAGGAACTCAGTGTGCCTGTTTGGCATGATGACCAGCAGGGAACAGCTGCCGCTACACTTGCAGGGTTGTTAAATGCAACTAAATTGGTTGATAAGGATCTTAGAAAAGCGAGGATCGTGCTAATAGGGGCCGGGGCAGCGAACATCGCCTTATTCAGGCTTTTGTCTAGCTATGGTGTTGAAATGAGGAATGTCATTGTAAGCGACAGCAAGGGTCCTCTTTTTTCGAGCAGAAATGATATAGACGAGCTGAAAATAAAGAACAGATGGAAATATGATGTTGCTATGAAGTCGAATGTGGAGGGCATATCTACATTGGAAAAGGCGTTTGATTCGGCGGATATAGCCATCGGGTTCAGTGCGCCGAGTGGAATAAAGGCAGAGTGGATAGAAAAAATGAATAGGAAGCCAATAGTTTTTGCTAATGCAAATCCGATACCAGAGATTATGCCGGAAGAAGCTTACAAAGCAGGCGCTTACATTGTATCTACAGGAAGGTCGGATTATCCTAATCAGATAAATAATAGCTTAATATTTCCTGGTTTGTTTAGAGGAATTCTAGATTCCAGATCCAGAAAAATTGATGACTTTACTGCAATAGCAGCGGCTGAGGAGTTAGCGAAATTCGCTCAGGAGAAGGGGATCGATAGGAAGCACATCATTCCAACGATGATGGACAGAGACATACATCCTAGAGTTGCATCAGCTGTTGCGGAGGATGCTGTGAAGAGAGGTCTTGCGAGTGTCAAAGGAACAAAAGAGTTTTTCTATAAGAAGGCAAAGGAAATAATAGAGAAGGGATAGGTGTTTTTGATATTTTAATAGACGTGTCGAGTCAAAGCACTGCGTTCTTTCTGCTTATTATATGTGACAGTGTGAAGAAAAAGTATCCCAGCAGCGTTGTATAAAGTATAACTCCTAATAGTCCATACTTTATATTATTTTGTCCGGAAGCGAAATAATAAAGCACCAAAAGTATCAGATTGGAAAGGAGAAACAGAACAAAGATCTTTGGAGTGGTCGGGGATAATTTAATCCTAGATATCGAAAGGTTCGTGTCTTCGTAGAATATTTTGATAAATTTGATTATTGATATCAGAACAAAGATCCCTATTATCAAAGCCATCATCCCTTCAATCTCTAACAGCATAATTCTCTTTGTGGGCGAATCTCAGGAAGATCTTTGCCCACCTCAATATTACGTATGATATCAGCAAATACGATACTAGGCCTAGTATCTGGGAAATAATAATAAGCGGAAGGTTGTTGAGAAGTTCACCAAAAAAGAAGATCGAGAAAACAACCACAAAAAGCATTAGGGCCGTTAGAAGTATATCCATGTCTTTCTTTGATTTTTGTAAATTTAAAGCCCAGGCGAAGAATAAAACCTTGCTTTCCCTTTCCTTTAGAATGATATATACAAGCAGTATAGATGTAATGCATATCACTAAAACATTGAGCAGTTCAAATATTCCCCATCCTGCCTCGAATAATATGTAAAGATTCATATCAGTGCTTATCATTTTTAGAATAAAAAAATTATCTGCGACAGAATGTTTAAATTTATTCAAGGATATGATTGAAAATGCTCATTGTACCTTTCTTGAAGCATGGAATATAGAGAGTTCAACAAGACAGGGAAGAAAATTTCGGCGATAGGAATCGGCACCTGGCAGTTGAGTGGTGAGGATAAAAATATAGAAGCGATAAAGTACGCGATCGAAAATGGAGTAAATTTTATAGATACGGCAGAAGTGTACGGTACTGAGCCTATAGTTTCTGAGGCCATAAGAGATTTTGAAAGAGAAGATCTTTTCATAGCCAGTAAAGTCTGGCCAACCCATTTCCGTTATGATGAGCTTATCAAAGCCTGCGAAAATAGTTTGTCAAGATTGAAAATGGAATATCTTGATCTTTATCAGCTTCACTGGCCGAATTCAGCCGTCCCCATAGAAGAAACAATGAGGGCGATGGAGAAACTCGTTGAGGATGGGAAAATCAGGTATATAGGTGTAAGCAATTTTTATCTTGATGATCTGAAAAAGGCCCAGAGCGTGATGAAAAAGCAGGAGATAGTCTCCGATCAGGTGGAATATAATATAGTGACACGGGACATAGAGAAAGATGGGTTATTTGATTACTGCAATAAGAATGGAATAGCTATAATAGCGTACAGTCCATTGTCTCATGGGAAGATATTTGAAAAGTCCGCCCTGCTTTCGGATCTGCAAAAGATCGGCAGAAGATACTCTGCCACTCCTGCTGAAATGTCTTTAGCATGGCTTCTTTCAAGAGAAAATGTATTTCCAATACCGAAGGCTAGCAATGTGGAACATATGAAGGAGAATGTAAACTCTGTGAATATTAAATTGAATGATAAGGATCTTCACTTTCTTTCGGGCTTGGAGGAAAAATATCACGTTGAGTCCATTGCAAAACAGCACACGAAGTGATCAGATTTGCTTAATAATTATTTTTGGAAAAATATGTCTTACCTATATGCTTAAAAACTAAAAGATGATTAAATAAAGAATGAAACCAAGCAAATTTTTCCTAACAAAGGGTATTGGCACTGGTGATTATCGCTTGTTGGCTTTCGAAATGGCCCTTCGTGATGCAGGGATTTCCCCATATAATCTTGTTACGGTCTCTAGCATAATTCCTCCAAATTGTGAGTTGATATCAAAAGAGGAGGGAATAAAGATGATAGAGCACGGATCCATAGTTTTCCTTGTTTTGAGCAGGGTTGATTCGAGCAAAAAGAATGAAAGAATAACTGCGAGTTTAGGCTTGGCAATACCAGAGAATAGGAACCATTATGGGTACATAAGTGAATATGATGATAAAGGAGTGGAGCCTGAAGCAGCTGCGAAACTCGTTGAGAATATGGCTTCCACGATGCTTAAGTCGATATCTGATAAGGAAATCAATTTTACGCTTAAAAGTGTCGTTCAGTCGGGCATTGTGAAGGAGAAATGGATGTCGGTAGTTTCAGCGGCCGTTTTTGTGCCCTAAATTTTAAATAGTCACAGGAAACTATTAAATCAGATCAATGGCCACTGCAGCAAGATAGGCAGTTTTAGCCCATAAAAGATCTTTTATTGTTGAATTTCCATTTCTTTCGAAATAGTGATCGGGATCATAAACCCTGTTTTTGTCGTATATCTCCTGCTCTGGTATGGATCCATCATCTGCTATTTTGCTCTCCACGTAGTTTATTATTTTTTCTGATTCTTCTCTCCTTCCATTTTTATTTAGGTACATAGAATACTGCAAGCCAAGATTAAACCATGAGCCTCTTCCGAAATATGTATCTACGATGTCTTTGTATTTATCAAAAAACTTGTATCTTATCGGTAGTGGATTTCCATCAAACAATTCTTTTTCTATTATTCTAACTGTATTCTCCTCGAGGTTCTCCACGCCTGTAGGCCTAAAGGTGTTGAATATCTCTATCTCTTCTGCTCCTATGCTTGGTATGGTCTCCCCAAGTTCTATCTTTGATTTGGCCAAGAATTTCCCCATGGTTTCGTGCTCGATGGTGAAGTTGTTTAGTAAGAATTTGGAAACATCTTCTTCATTTACTTCCTCTATTTTTATACCCAACATTCTAGCAATAGCCTTTGCGCTCTTAATTCCTTTGTAAAGTGAAGACACGGTGTATGAGTCGATCGTTTTTCCGATCCGAATGTGTTTATTATCGTATGATTTATCTTCGTATATATAATAATGTTCCCAAGCGTCTGCCGAGGGGGTTACATAGAAATTGTACATGTACTTGACTAAGAAATTCAGGCTCTTCTCTATCAGTTTAAGTGTTTCTGCAGGGACTATAGATTCATACTCTTGGAGATATTCTCTAGTGGCTTCGATTATAAAAGACCAATCATATTGCATTATCCAGCTTCTAAACGTATTTTCCTCGTTTTTGTCCCGTTCGGCTCTTTTGATCCCATTTTCGTCAATGTCAAACCTAGCTAAGATGTGATTGCTCCCAAGTGTCGACTCCAGCTTTCGTATATCACTTTCATATCCTTTCTTATTTATTTTTTCGACCTCTTGATCCAGATACTTCCATAGGGTGTATATAAGTTTTCCATTTAGCTTTTCTAGTTCATTTATGTCATTACTTAATAGGTTTTCCAGTCCGCTCCTTTTAGCGGTTTCTGTAAATATCGTTATATAGTATGATCCATACGCCGAATCTCGATTCCACATAAAGTTGTAATCCGGATAACTTAAAGAAGCAGGCACTTTCACAAGATCATTTTTTATTGGTATGAAATGTCTTTTTACCTCCGTTATCACCTTTTCTAGTTTATCTAGCCTTGGGTTGGTAATGCTCAACTGCCCTGTTTTCCTGTTTTCATCATACCTGAGCACAACCATAGAAATAATTAGAAACTAACTTATTTTAATTGTTTTCCTGGTCGCTAGTTATTCAAGATTCTTTTACTGCGAGAAATTAATTGCACAGAGAATGCCTTTTTAAACGAAGGATGTTTGATTATTTTATGAATTTTGTTGTTTTAGCAGGAATGATCGCTGTAGTTGTTATAGTAGCTTTCGTCGGGGTTTTTGTATTAGGAGGAAATAAATTTTCTAACTCTTCTCCTGCTTCTTTAGTAAATGGTTCCGTAGGCGTGCCTCCTTTTTTTATCGTATTTTTAACGCCTTCGCAGGTGAGTAGCGTATACGGGCAAACCTACAGTGCATCAAGTATTACGAATGTTTCCGTGAATAGCTATGAGAAAACTTACAGCAAATCTTATTTCGGTCCATCCGGCAGTGAGATAGTTATAACATTCGATAAATTTAGCACAGGCGGAAATGCAACTCAAGACTACAATTCATTTATTGGAAATGCTCAATCAGTGAATTATGGTATATACAAGGGTTTAAAGTATGAGATAGTTACCAGTCAGGGCGGTACAAACGTTATTTTGGTTCTAAATGCCAACTCTGTGCTTATGATTGAGTTTCTGAAGGGCTCAGCTGTGCAGAGAAGTGAGGTAAGTATAATGCAACAGGAAGTGGATGCCGCTCTTTCTTAAGCCCAGGTGATCAGTTTTTTATACTTCCAATTTTTTATCTGGGATCGTTTCTGAATCGGCCTTGTTTGGAAATTTAATGTATTTAAACCAAGAAATCGAAGAAACAATATGAGCAAAGAAGCGGGGAACATACTTTATATCTTTACATATTTGTTTTCATGGTTAAGTGGCTTAGTTATATTTGTTACAGAAGGACAAAATAATAAAAGGATGAAGTTTCATTCTCTTCAGGCGATATTTCTGGGGATTACAGCGGTGGTAGTAAATATAGTGTTATTTTTCATTCCCTTTTTGGGTTCTTTCCTTGCCTTTTTGATCTGGCTTTATGGAATGTATGTAGCTATAGAGGCTTACGAAGGAAAAGACGTTAATGTCCCGCTAATAGGAGATTACGCTACCAAGTATTCAAATTACAAATAGAAGGTTCGATTTCTAATATTTTTGATTATTGAATAGAATTATTGAACCAAAATCATTTTAAACTTCATAGAGAATTCTTATCTACAAAATCAGCTAGAAAATCTTCCAAATCTGAATTTGTTTAGCTTTTCCTATCAGATTTGAAAGCTGTTGTACTGAATATACCGCTCTACCGAATTTTGTCGACATGTCTCTTATTTGATGCAACTGTTACTCTTTCATATTGTATTTATGGAAGAAATGACAGACAAAAATATAATGTTGAAGCGAGAAGCCCCACGTGGAAGCTTGAGGTAGTTCACAACTTCATAGAGAACAGCGCGTCTATATGTGCTATCGATCGCATTAGACCATCCCAGTCGAACATCTTCAGTGATTGTTTATTTAGATCACTTTTGATCTTTTCTAGAACTTTTTCTTTCACGTCTTCCATCTTTCACGTCTCTGTTATTTAGAATATTATTTACCCTAATTCTTAAATTTTTATCTATCCTGTCGAAATATTCTTGCAGTCTTTTCCTATCTATTCTTCTTTTAATTTCTTCTAAAACTTCTTCTGGAATAGCAATTTTGAAATAGATAAAGTCTATCAGTGTCTTTTCTAGGTCTGAAACAGGCACAAAATTATTGCCAACGCGTTTTGCTTCATATCCGAAAAACATTTTTCTTTTAATTCGTCTCACAATGATGTTCCTGCCTAGAATGCTTCTTAATCCTGTTCTTACTTTTCTAGTCGTTATCACAACCGGATTAGTTTGCTGATTCCAAAGACCGTGCAAAGACAAAGCTTCCTGTAGACCATAATAGAAAGGCTCGAATATGAATCCAATGGTGTCTAAGTTAGCGCTGAATGAGTAGTAACCTCTTTTTAATCTTTTTATTTCTCCTTTCTTTTCTAATTTATGAAGTATAAGCCTTGCATAGGCCTTGCTTGCTCCTTTTTGTGTCAAGAATAGTTCTGTATCTTTAGTAGAAAAGTAATCCCTGTCCTTGAAATGCTCTAGAAAGTCCTTCCTATATTTTATTGTACCCATACCTTTAATCCCTCTATTATGTCATTGAAAGTAGGGACTTTGCCCTCATAGACTATTGTTTTAAGATCATCCTCATCTATTGGTTTCTTTATTTTTAATAGATACTCTTTCACTCTTTTCTTTGTGTCTTTGTCAGTGACGATTCTAGAAAGAAAATAAACATCATATATATCCCTTATCCTGTGTCTATCATTATATGCTTCTATTTTCTCAAGGATCAATTCCTCCGGTTTCAATGTTAATACGTCAATTGAGCTGCCATTAGCCTTTTGGTATACCTTCAATGTTCCTTTAATATTTTTCCTTGTTACCTCCAGGCTCATTTTTATTGTATTATTAGATATTTGAGAGAACAACGTATTTTCCGTCTGTCTAAATTTTAATAAAATCAAACCTCTCTTCTTTAACTCTGCTTCCAATTTGTCTCTAAAGTCCTCTTTATAACGATAATAAAGATCTATATCCTCAGAAAATCTTTTACCATTATAGCATCTCCATATTGCAGTACCACCATGTATAACCGCATTTTCTGACAATGAATAAACTACTTCTATGACTTCATCCTGCAATTGAGCTAATTCTTTCTGTGATTCCCTTTTTAACTTATAAATTATTGGAAGTTCCATATTTAACCATAATTATACATATATATAATTATGGTTGTCTATAAATAGCTTTTGCGGATTCAGTAAAGCTTATTTTAAACTTATTATTTGTAATTTCGGCCCTCAATGTAAATTTAGTATATTTATATATATACTAAAGTATAAATATAGATATACAGAATATAACTATATGAAGGCAAACGATTTCATACGCATGCTTAATAACAATAATCTAAAGGTGTTCACCTTAAATGATGCAGTAAAAATAATAAGGAAACCATCGAACTACGTTTCATTATTCTTATCCAAAATCGATTCAATAAAGCATTTAGAACGTGGTAAATACTACGTTGATGGAACCGACCCAGTTGAAATAGCATCTAATGTGGTCCATCCGTCTTACATAAGTTTGGAGTATGCGCTAGCGTACTACAGAAGCATAACGCAAATTCCCGTAGAAATTAGTGTAATGAGCCTAAGACAGCATAAAAAATTGAAGATAGAAGGCTTTAATGTGCGGTTCATAAAATTAAGCAGAAGCAGGTTCTTTGGATATAGGAATGATAACGGCATTTTCATTGCTGATCCGGAGAAGGCTATAATTGATTGCCTAGCCTTCAACATAGATTTTTTCTATGTATCGGAAAGCTTTGGTAACATGAAAAATGAGTTGAATGTAAGTAAACTTAAACAGTATGCTAAGGCGATGAACGATAAAGCAATGATTAACCGTTTGGGATTCCTGCTGGAGAGAAATAGCGTAGACGCGGACGATTTGCTTAAATACCGTTCCAAAGTATATGTACCTTTATCTAAAAATGCTAATGTAAGAGATAAGAAATGGAGGGTTATATATGCTGACTAAAGAAGAACTTTTGGAGTACAAGACTTGGCCAAACCGTTATCAAATAGAGAAAGATTACCTGCAGTATATGGTTCTAATAGAGATATTCAAGCGATCTAAGGGGGATTTGGTCTTTAAAGGCGGGACAGCTTTGCAAAAATGCTTCGGTCTTGACCGTTTTTCTGAAGATTTGGATTTCACTACCAATTCTTTAAATGAAATAAAAAAGGTAGAGGATGCTATGCAAGCTATAACAAATATGTACAATGCTTCTTTCAAAAAAACTGAAAATGAGGTGTCTGCCTCATTCAATTTAAAAATAGCCGGGCCTCTATTCGAAAAGCCCCAGTCTATGCAGACAATAATAATAGAAATAAGCAAAAGAGAGAAGGTTCTTTTAACACCGCAACTTATCCGTTTGATACCAAAATATCGTGACTTAGAAGCACAATTGGTGATAGTTATGGACAAAAATGAAATATTAGCAGAGAAAATAAAGGCACTGCTGACAAGAAGAAGACCAAGAGACCTTTATGATACATATTTCCTATTGAACAAAGGCGCAGAAATAGACTTCGAGCTAATAAATAAGAAACTTGAGTACTACTCTAAAAAATTTGACATTGCAACTTTAACTTCTAGGATAAATGATTTAAAAACAGAATGGGATAAGGAGCTTCATATATTAATGGAGCATTATCCCGATTTTCAAGAGGTAGCTGATTTCGTTTTGAAAGCATTTAGAGACATAAATCCTAATGAATAGAAAAATCTAAATTCTATTTTTTATCAGGATATTTGCTTGTTTTAAAATCAAATTTAAATACTTTTATCTAGCACTTTTATAAAATTCTATCACCTTATTTTGCAGCCGGGCTGGAGAACGAAGCAGGTATTCTTTTAATTTCTTGTAGTTTATTATCTTAACAAGTCTCCTTAATGTGTCTTTTCTTAAGTCCACATCGAAGTATACTAAATCTATAA
>ERZ1669250.764-NODE-764-length-12687-cov-4.620171_pt1 | contig 12687 bp, 7 predicted proteins | sample MGYA00579295_ERZ1669250 | MGnify/ENA primary metagenome ERZ1669250 (study PRJEB41166, sample SAMN08046056) | hot springs metagenome | biome: hot spring; feature: acid hot spring; material: thermophilic sediment; isolation source: thermophilic sediment from acid hot...
TTTCAGCGCCTTAGCCGCGCGCCAGGCGATTTAATGTACCCTTGATCGAAGGGAAAAGGTGAGGGAAAAGAGGGAGGAAAGAGGAAGGGAGGAAGGAGAGGGAAGGACGGAAAGAGGGGATAGGCAGGGCATCACCATTCCATACCAAGCTCTATCGTGAGCGACGTGCGCCCTTTTCCTTTTTGCCAAGGCCTGCAGCCACAGGGCCAAGAGGCGCTCGCGGGTCCGCGAGCGCTCAGGTTCCCGTCGACTCCCTTAAAGGCCTGATAGCTACCGCCCTGAAGCTCCTTGGCGCGACGTAGAGCTCGACCTGATTGCCCTCCCCCAGCTTTTGTCCAATCTCCTCGGTCGCGCTGGCATCGTAGAACTCCCAGCTTCCCTCAGCGCTGATCTCCACGCTTGCTCCCCTTCCGTCTACCTCAAGGAGCCTCAGCAGCAGGCCATCGCCGGATTTCAGCTTCTTGAATGTGGTGCAAACCACGTTTCCTTTTACCTCGAGGCGAGGCCCATTCACCTGGCTGCCCACCGGGACACCCTTGGAGAGGAACTTCGAGGCCTCTGCGAAGGTCTTCTCGGAGGCAGGGAAGCTAGTAAAGCTGTAGGTGAACGTGCCCCCCTCCTGCGCCGCCTTGTAGTTCGTGTGCCAGTAGTTGTTCATGACGTAAGAGAAGACCAGCCCAGAGCTGGGAGCCTGGCTCGGCCAAAGCCCGCGGTTTACGTCGCCAACGGTCACGAGTGGGGCATCCCAGCTCTTGATGAAGACAGAGGTCTTGCGCCTAAGCAAGCGGGAGCCATCTGGATAGCCCGAAACCACGACGATGCCGTTTGTGGAGAACCAGCCCGCGCAGGCGCCGGGAGCGAGTTCCGAGTTCACGTTGGTGAAGGCCCCGGGCTCCTCCACGTATACCTCGGGTCTTTCCATGCCCGTTGGGAAAGCGAAGTAAAGTGCCTCCTTTTCGTAGACCTCGGGCTTCACGACCTCGTTCCTCACGCGTATCTCCTTCTTCCTCGATCCAAGCTCGATGGTCTTTATAACGACCACCGGGCCGCACGTGCCCCTTATCCTGACCCTCTTGAGCTCCGGCCCCTCCTCGTACGACTCAACCTCTGCCCTTTCCCTCTGCAAGACGTAGTCGCGTCCCTCCTCGGCCTCCCTCACCTGGCCGAAGTCCCACCAATTGGTGATCGTCCTCTCCAGCTTTGTCCCCTTTCCGCCTTCGACGTACACGACTTCGTCGAAGGAGTACGTTCCTGCCTTGAAGATGACGTCGCCGGTCTCCTTGTCCACTACCCTTACCACCCTGCCGCCCTCGAAGTCCAACCTGTAGTGCTCGTCCTCGAGGAAGCCCGGGAACGCCCTGGGGGCTGCATCCGCAGGCCTCTTGGGAGAGGAAGAGAGGGGAGGGAGATAGTAGTGAGACCCTTCCTCGTAGAAGTCCAGCGGATAGGGATAGGGGTTGAAGTAGAATCCCTCGCCCATGGCCTTCCTGAGCTCTGAGAGGGGCCTCGTGGCAAAGGCCGACTTGACTTCCCACTGCTTCAGCTGGGCCTCGCAGTGCGGGTCGCTGACGCTCTTCGCGTCTCCCCACGTGTGCTCATCCCAGAAGATCACGTCGTCCCACGCGCGCGCCGCGAGTTCGCCGTTGGCCTTGCCAAGGGCGTTCATTGCCTCATACCCAGCAAGAAGGCGCTTGGCCTCTAGGCTTGCGGCCTCCTCGCGCGCCGAAGAGGCTGCCCCATCTTCCCAGTACGAGCCGAAGTCCCCTTTCAGCTCGGGTATTTCCCCTCCATGTTTTCTCTCAATCTCCTCAAAGAACTCCTCGGGGGTCGAGATGAGCACCTGGGGGTTGACCCACTCCTTGGAGTAATCGCTCACGACCTCGGCGTACTTTCCGTCGATGGGCCGATTGTCCACGTATGCCCCATACATGAGCAGCTCCTCGTAAGGGTAGCCCCTGGCCTCGTACTCGGCGGTGAAAAGCCCTATCCCCGCGGCGGCCGTTGAGGCATCGGAGAGAAGGCCAGCTGACATACCTTGGTGGTAACCGTTGAAGCCGAAAAGAAGGCCGTCGTAACCGCCGGAGAACCACGCGAGCACCTTTTTCCCTCCTGGTCCTACCCAGTAAAACGGGCTCCTTATGTTGCCGTTGACGTGCAGCGGCCCCCTGTCGGGGTTCGATCCCTGTATGTAGTAGGGTATGCCGGCGTCCGCCAGGGCCGTCACGAGGCCCCAAGGGGCGGTGGGGATGTCGTTAAGCGCTGCTACCTTGATCCTGTAACCCTTCTTCCTGAGCTCCGCCGCGGGGTAAAGAAGCCTGATCAGCTCCTCGTGGGAGCAGAGGCCTATGAGGACGTTGAGGGGAAGGGCCTGTATTCCGAATAACCCACGAGCGTTCTGCTCCCTTATGGCCGGGTCATCCACGTGGCCCACCATCTGGTAAATCACCTCAGCGACCCACTTAACGCCGCTGGAGGCAAGCTGGAGGCCGGTCTCGGTGTTCTTCCTGTGTATCTCCGCTACCTGGTCCTGCGGGGCGGTGTAGCCCCAATCTGTGTGGACGGTGGGGACGAGGTAAACCCTGAAGCGCCTTGGCCTGCCAAACCTCACGTCGAACTCGAACTTCTCGCCAAGCTCGGACGTTACCTCCAAGCGCCCATCTCCTGGCATCTTCAGGAGGTGGTAAGAGTAAAAGGGTCCAGCGGTAAGCTGATCGGGTTCAGCTCCCCTTACGGTCAGCTTCACCGGTTTCCGCTGGTCGTTGAAAACGACAAGGGCCGCTCCCCTTCCGCCATCAAAAGAGAGAAGGGGAGTTGAAATAACTTCAACTTTCAACGGGGTCATCGCAAAAGCGACGCAAAGGGATTTACGCGTTTTGCCCATAGCGCCCCCGAGTGCGTCAAGCAAAGCCAAGCTGCCTTGTAACGCCAGCACCGAGGCACCGACTTCAGAGGCAGATCGCGGGTTTGAAAGGGCGCAAAGCGTAAGACAAACCGACTTTAGGGGCTTTCCCGATAAAACGCAGACCCGGAGACGTCGTTCCCGATCAGATCATGCAGGCAAGGAAGACCCTTTGACCGAACTTATCATGAGCGCATCCTAGGCATTCCGACCAGCTTTACGAGGAACTGCAACCTTAGTAACCAAGACCACGGTGTTGGTAACTTAACGCCTTGATGCCCGCGCTCTGGATAACGAGCTCTAACGCCGACCTCGCAAACGCGCAGCTTTCCGCCCTTAACTTAAATTGACAATTTTTATTATGGCGCCATCTGACCATCAGCGATTTGAGGTCGTCAAGAGCCTTCGCGTTCGATCTTGCGTTGCGAGCTAATCCCCGCACCGACGCGCGGGGGATTCCCACCTCAACGGCTGACGAGTACCTGAATTGACGCATCTCGTAGGGACCAAGGAAGCGACCCACGAGAGCGCGTTCGGGCCGCGCGCTCTGCGGCCATCGGCCGCGACGTCATTTGCAGATTTCCATGAGGGACCATCCATGCCTTCAGTGGACTTCGCCACCAATCCAGTTAGGCTGACATCCTCCCACCCCGAAAGGTGTGGGGTTCCTGGTTCAACGACCATGCTTGATCTCCATGCCACCAGGGCGCGGTTTCCCGACGCTGGAAACTTTCCTTCAGCAGGCGTGGATTCGGGCGTGCCCCGCCCTACAATCGGTTGGTTATTGAGCGAGCACGTGATCACCGTAGAAGTCTTTCGCAATTCATCTCATCCCTGAAGGATGGAACTTTCTTGCTTGCTCATTTTCTCGTAGACCCCATTGCAGCTTAGCTCATCGCTCCTTGCCCTCGGCGTAGAAGAGGCAGCGCACCCTCAAGTTCGCGGGAAGGTAAGCGCTTCCATCCCTTGGGCATACCAGTATGCCCTGAGGGGTGGCAACCAGCGGGGTGCCGCAGCGGGGGCAGACGTAATGCCCATCAACGTAGTATCTATCGGAGATCGTCGAGAGGTGAAAGGGACGAGCCGACGGCAACGTGCACTCGCCTGCCCTGTAATACGGGCATCCCTCCACGCTCGAGCTTCCGTCGGAGTTAAGCACGAAGATGACTTGGGCGTTCAACCTTGGGCAATTAACTGGGACTGAGCTGAGCTTAGCCATATAGATCTACTTTCCAACGCATAATTCCCCTCAACTTTTAAGTGCCTCGGCACGTGACTTCATCTTCGTTAACTGAAGATTCCATCTTTAGGGAAAAACGGAGGAAGACAAGAAAAGATGACGCAGATGAGCCAACGCATGGGCATTTCTGATCTGAAAGCCGAAGTTATCTCGGCAGCGCTCGATCGCGATTTAAACGCGGCCCAGCGCCTCAGGGAGCGGCACGATTCGGGGGTTGCGCAAACGGAAGATAAGATAAAAAAAGAAAAGAGGGGAGCAGCGCGCCACGAAGCCCCGCCACAAGAACGAGGAGGTTCACGCTCGCTTTCGGATTTTCCACGGCGATGTTGCGTCGGAGCATTCCCCGTGTTCATGCCCTTCGGCAATTACTTTCTCGATAGCGAGAGATCACAGCTTCATGGGCATCTCCAGAGAAGCGATGGATGGCGAACGCTTTTTAGCGAACGCGCTTATCTGAGCGCCAATGCTTCACAGGATAACCTTCGAGTTCGCCGTCCCCCAGCCGCTTAAGTTTCAGAGCTTTTCGGGCTTCGAGGTAAGGGGGTTCTTTTACAATGTCATTTCATCTCTTAACGAAACGCTCGCCTCGTCAATACATGAGGGAAAGGCGTTGGCACCGTTCGCCGTAACTCCCGTCATCCTGCACAGGGAGTCACAAGACGTCGTGTGCTACGATCACGTCTCGCCGGGACTTGCCGACTTCTCCTTCATACTGTTCAGGGACAGCGAGGCAAGGGTAGTGGAGGAGGCGATCAGAAAGGGTATGAGCACCGTCAAGCTCGTCGACTCGGAGCTTCCCCTCACGACGATCAGGCTGGAGCAGATAGACCCCCTCTCCATGCCAAAGGAGAGACTTTCCTCTTTCGCGCTGAACTTCTACACTCCGACCTACTTTCGCGCTACACCCATCGACCTTGCCAAGGAGTACTCCCTTAACGCGAGCGTCCCATCGCCTTACAGGTTCGTTCCACTTCCAGATCCGATCCTCCTGTTCAGGAGCCTCGTGAGGACGTGGAGGGAATTTGTGGGAATAGGAGAAGGGCTTGAGGAGTTCATGAGCTGGGTTGAGGCAGGAGGGGTTCTGCTCTCTGGTTTCCCAGGCGGGATATTCACGAGAAGGGTTTACGAGCACCCCATGACTAACAAGTGGGCAGTGGGCTTCGTGGGAAGGGCAAACTTCTCCTTCTCAAAGAGGCTTTACTACGAAAAGATGGTCGAAACGGCGTCGGCCCTCCTTAGGTTTGGGGAGATCGTGGGCGTTGGCGCTGGCAGGACATCCGGGATGGGAAGGTACGGGTTGGAGAAAGGCGCGGAGGGATCGGAAGAGCAAGAAGGTGCTGACGAACAGCGAGCGCAGCCTTATACGTAGGCCGCGATTCGTGCTCATGGCGTTTGTCATAGATATGTCAAAAAGCCAGCGGGTATTCATGAGGCCTATCGACGTTCGGTCGGTTAGGCTTGAGGACGACTTCTGGGCACCCAGGCTGAGGACCCTGTGGGAGGTCACGCTCCCGAGCCAGCTCGAGATCTTTGAGAAAACCGGAAGGATCGAGAACTTCAGAAGGGCGGCGGGAAAGGCATCAGGACACTTTCAGGGCTTAATTTTCAACGACAGCGACGTTTACAAGTGGCTCGAGGCCGTCGCCTACTCCTACGCCTATTCGGGCAGGCATGAGCTCATGGGCATGGCGTCGAGCGTCATAGATGAGGTGGTGGCGGCTCAGGACGCTGACGGCTACCTCGACACGTACTTCACCGGTGAAAGAAAAAAGGACCGGTGGAAGAACGAAAGGGATAACCACGAGCTCTACTGCGCGGGCCACCTAATTCAGGCAGGTATAGCAACAAAAAGGGCCATGGGCGATACCAAGCTCTTCAACGCGTCAAGGCGCTTCGCCGATCTGATCTGCGATCTCTTCGGGCCTGCAAAAGAAAAGACCGTCCCCGGCCACCCCGTAACCGAGATGGCCCTCGTGGAGCTTTACAGGGAGACCGGGGAGAAAAGGTACCTAGATCAGGCACAGCTCTTCATTGACCTAAGGGGCAGGGGGATAATCGGGGGAAGCCCTTACCAACTCGATCACGTTCCAATCAGAGATATGAAGGAGATAACGGGACACGCCGTGAGGGCGCTTTACTTAATGAGCGGCGTCGCGGACGTCTACGCGGAAACGGGAGACGCCTCGCTCCTCTCAGCTTTGAGTAGGCTCTGGGAAGACCTCCAGAAGAAGACCTACGTAACCGGGGGCGTCGGCTCCAGGTACGAGTGGGAAAGCATAGGGGAGGCCTACGAGCTTCCCAACGCCCGCGCGTACGCCGAGACCTGCGCGGCCATAGCTAACGTCATGTGGAACCACAGGATGCTTCTCATAACCGGCGACGAGAAGTACGCGGACGCCATGGAGCTCGCGCTCTACAACGGAGCGCTCTCAGGGATATCGCTGGACGGCCTCAGCTACTTCTACGTGAACCCGCTTGCCGATCGCGGAAAGAGTAGGAGACAGCAGTGGTTCGACTGCGCTTGTTGCCCCACGAACATAATAAGGCTTCTCGCCTATCTCCCCTCGCTGTTCTATGGGGTGTCCGATCGCGGGATTTACGTTAACCTTTACGGTAAGAGCAGCTCCACCATAAGCCACGCAGGAAGGACCGTGAAGGTAAGGCAGGAGACCGACTACCCATGGGATGGCAGGATAAGGATTGAGGTAGACGCGCAGGAACCCGTAAGCCTCCACCTTAGGATACCCGGATGGGCTCGCTCGGCAAGGATAAGCGCTGAAGGAAAGTCGCTGGAAGGCGTCCCGGGGACCTACGCGGAAATCGAGGTCAAGGACGAGGCAGAGCTTGACCTTCCAATGCCCGTGGAAAAGCTCATCGCAAACCCACGCGTGCTTGACGACAGGGGAAGCGTGGCCTTGAAAAGGGGACCCCTCGTTTACTGCGTAGAGCATGCAGGTAACGACTTTGACCCCTGGGACCTTGCGATCAGCGCAAGCGACGAGTTTACCGCGGAAGACGGAGTCCTAAAGTCCATGAGGATAAAAGTCGTAAGGGGAAATGGAGCGGCGCTAAGGACAGCGCAGTGGACGTACCAAAGGAAAGAAGCAGGCGATGTTCAAAGGGTTCCGGTCAACTTCACCGCTGTGCCCTATTACGCGTGGGCAAATCGCGAACCTGGCCCGATGATCGTTTGGCTGCTCGCTCGCTAACCGATACCATGGCAACGCTCCTGCGTGGGTCGCTTCCACCTCCTGATGACGCTTTCGAGGAGCGTCGAGTCCAAGCGCCTGATTTCCGGCCGGCTTCTTTCGCTGACGCTTTCTCATAAGCGCCGCTATTCCTATGAGCAAGATGACCGAACCTATGGTGACGTTTATTAGGGCCGCGTAGACCGAAAATCCGCCAACGTAAGGCCTCAAAAGCGTTTCCTCGCGCAATGCCGCGAAAAACGCGGCAACGCAAAACGCAACTAACACTGTAAGCGATGCGAGCTTGCCAATTGCCACACTTGATTTCGTTGTGAGAATTTACGCCTTGCCCATGACTTTTAAGCGCTCGAAAACGTCCACGCCCGAGCCTTACCCAACCGCTCCCTTCGGTTTTTGCCCGTCAGTTGCCGCCAGGCTTGGCTCGGGCGTGAGGCACGGCCCTGCCTCGCTGCGTCCACCGGTGTCAGCAGCAATAAACGAAGCGCTCCAGAGGAAATAAAGGTACTTCCGAAATTAAGCTCATAAACTCCTTTTCTTTATCCTCAAAAGGAAAAAAGCGCCCGTGGGCTTCTGCCGAAAGTAAAAGGCTTTCGAGCAACGCCCAGTTCGGCCAAACGCATCTCCTTTACCTCTCCCGCCCTAAGGTAAAGCCTGCGCACCTGAGGCCTACCGTCGATCAGCAGCTCTATGGGAACCAGGTCAGCAATCGGTCCCCCGTTCTCGACTTTCAACTCATATTGGGAAGTCCTCTCAACTCTCGCGTTAGCCCTTATCTCTTTTTCAACCCTTAAGGGCAGCGAAAGGGAAAGATCACCCACCGAGCTTCCCACGAGAAGCTCGTAGTCTCCGGCGGGAACGTACCTCCTCATATCCTCGTCGTAAATGGCCAAGTCGTCAAGGGAAAGCGGCAGCTCCACCGCAACTCTAGAGTTGCCACTTACGGTTACCTTCTTGAAGGCCTTGAGCTTTACCTGCGGCGTGGAGATGTGTGTAGGAGGGTAACGCGCGTAAAGCTGCACCACGCACTTCCCGCTTCTGCTTGAGGAGTTAGCGATCGTCAACCTCACCTTCCACCCATCTCCTTCCCTCTCGAGCTTTCCATCCTCGTACCGAAAGCTCGCGTAACTCAGCCCATGCCCAAAGGGGAAAAGAGGAGTTCCCTGCATGTCCACGTAATCGCTCACCCTTCCGGAGGGCTTCTCGTAGTGGTAAAGGGGAAGTTGCCCCTCAAAGAGAGGCCAGGTGAAGGGAAGCCTTCCGCCTGGGTCCTCCTTTCCGAAGAGCACGGCAGCCACCGCGGGGCCTCCTTCCTCTCCCGGGTACCAGACATGAAGCACGGCCCTTGCTTTTTTGAACCAGTCGCCCGTGACCGCGGAGCCTCCGACTATGACGACGACGGCTTTCTCGTTGGCATTGAGCACCTCTTTGACTAGCTTCTCCTGGGGACGCGAAAGCGCGAGCTTTGCCCTATCCCTTTGCTCACCTTCATGCAGCCCGACGACTACCACTACCGCATCCGCTCTTGAGGCGACCTCAGCCGCCCTGCGGATTTCGGCCTCGTCATCCCTTTCCCAGCCAAGCCTCAGGTACGCGTAGCCGTGACCCGCTCTCCTGTACTCAAGGTTGAAAGCGTGCTTACCGGCGCCAAGCGAAATGGAGCCATCTTCCGTCGAATCGCGCGCCCGAATCACTTCTTTCCCATCGATGTTCAACGTGGCCTCGCCTCCCATGCTCACCAGCCTGAAGGTGTACTTCCCTTCTTTGGGGACGTTCAAAAATCCCGAGAAGGAAGCAAAGTACGGGCCAGATATCCCCGGGAAGGGCGAGCCGTATCCCCAGTCAAACCTGCAGAACCCGTCTGGCCAACTGGAGACCATGCCGCTCCAAGCCGGCTTTTCCCGCAATTCCCCCTCGCGCGCGCTGAAAACTTGAGCGAGAAGACCTCTCTCCTTTCCGTCAGGGGCCGTTAAATAGCTGTTTGGAATCGGCAGATCGGCATCCATGTCGGGATCGCAACCAGGCTCGTACGTGATGCTTATACCCATTTTCTGCGCTTCTTCCCTTATGCCGTCAAGGATGGTCTTGACGCTCCTGGGCGTCCCCGCGTAGCCTCCCAAATTCTCGCGCTCCGCAAACTCTCCAATCACCGAAAGCGAGCTCACATTGGCAAGGGGAAGAATTCCCTCGTTCTTAAGCAGGACCATGGAATCAACGGCCACCTCGTAAGCGAGCTCGCGCGCCCCAGCGTCCTCGGCTTCTGCGTCATCGGGATTTACGTAGGGATCTTCAAAGAGGGCTAATGCGAACTTAGCCCTGAGCACCCTTCTAACCGCCTCGTCCACGTCCTTTTCGTTTACCAGCCCCTGTTCAAGGGCGCGCTCCAGTGGCTTCTCGTAGAGCTCGGCTTGAGGAAGCTCGACGTCGAGACCAGATTTGAGCGCAAGGGCAGCTGCCTCCTCAGGCGATGACGCGGCCCGATGTTTATAAAGGATGCCAGCGACGGATCCGTAGTCTGAGACCACAAATCCGCTAAAGCCCAGCTCACCGCGAAGGACGTCGGTCAGCAGCCACCTGTTTGAAGAGCACGGCACACCGTCGATCGAGTTGTAGGCAGCCATCACCGAAAGGGCTCCTGCCCTGAAGCTCTCCTCAAAGGGAATAAGCTCGGTCTCCCTGATTATCCTCTCTGAGAGGTGGATCTCGGCGCTATCCCTCCCTCCTTCCCCGACGAAGTTCATTATGAAGTGCTTTGGGGTAGCTATTACCTTTTCCCGGGAAAAGGCCTCCACGTAAGAGCGGGCCAAGCTCGCGGCCAAGGTCGGATCCTCTCCAAAGGTCTCCTCGGTCCTGCCTGCCCTAACATCCCATGTCAGGTTGACGACGGGAGAAAGGCACTGCCTTATTCCCCTGTTCCTAGTCTCCTTGGCTATGGCGCTCGCCACCCTTCCCACAAGCTCTGGATCCCACGTGGCACCCAACGCTATGGCCTGCGGAAAGACCGTGGAGTGCCTGGCAACGCAGCCGTGAAGGCATTCGTCGTGAACTATAACGGGTACGCCAAGCCTCGTTTCCTCGATCGCCTTCCTCTGAAGCTCGTTGGCTTCTTCAGCCGCCTGCCGCGGCTCCAAGGCCCTCAAAACCACTGAAAGGTTCCCTACGCCTGAATCGGATTTGAAGCTCGACCTGAGCTCGCGAAGCTTCTCCTGTAACGTCATGCGAGAGAGCAAGTCCTCAACGCGCCTCTCGATGGGTAGAGAGGGATCCTCGTAAGGATCCTTCATTCCGTTCTTATTGTGATCTATCCATCCATTCCTGTAAAGCTCCTTTTTGGCCTTTGGCCAAAGGTAAGGCATAAGGGCATGGGCGCATTCCCTTTTAAGCGCTCCCGATTCCTAAGGCCTATTCAAGGAGCGAAATCGCTGATGTAGAGGGCTAGGGACATCAGGTTTTAATCTTACGACACAAAGTAAGATCATGATAGAAAAAGAATTAGGCCGGACAGGAGAGAAGATACCTGCCATTGGGCTGGGCACGTGGGCCCTTTACGGCGAGCGCGGGGAGGAAGCCCTCATAGCTGGGGTAAAAGCAGGAGCTTATCTTATAGATACGGCGGAGGCCTATGGAACCGAACCGCTAGTGGGAAGAGCGCTTTCAAAACTAAAGGCTGAGGGCGTTAAGGTATTTCTGGCCACGAAAGTATCGCCTGAGCACTTTCACCACGACGACGTCATTAAGTCATGCGAGGGAAGCCTGAAGAGGCTTGGCCTAAGCACCATCGACCTCTACCAGCTCCACTGGCCAAATCCCTCCGTTCCCATATCGGAGACGGTGAAGGCCATGGAAGAGCTGGTGGACCAGGGGAAAATAAGGTACATAGGAGTGAGCAACTTCTCGGTCAAACAGCTTGAGGAGGCAAGGGCCTCGATGAAGAAGTACGACTTGGTTTCAGATCAGGTCGAGTACAGTCCCTTCAACAGGGAGGCAGAAAAGGAGCTCATGCCTTACTGCGAGAAGGAGAAAATAACGATAATAGCTTACAGCCCGCTTGGGCACGGCCAGCTCTTCAAGGACAGCGAGCTGAGGATAATGCTCGAGAAGATCGGCAACGCTCACGGGAAGAGCTGGGTTCAGGCTGCTCTGGCTTGGCTCGTCTCCAAGCCGCAGGTGGTAGCCATACCCAAGGCATCCACGCCAGAGCACGCGGTTGAAGACGCAGGTGCTGGAGACCTCGTGCTAACTCCGGAAGAGGTCTCGGCTCTATAAAAAGCCATAGCGCGCCTTTATTTTTAGCAACCCATGATACAATTATTTAGGCTACAAGGCAACGAAAAGAAGAGACCTGATATGGAAAGAAATGCTCTACAGAAATGTCTTTCTCAATAATAGAGAAAAACTTTTTATGAGGATACCAAGACAATCCAAACAATTATGATGGAGGATATTCAAAGGGGAGGGACATACAAGGCGATCGTTTGCCACCCTAACGCAAAATCGGTAAAGGACAATTTGTGAAGGTATACGAGGCAAAAATAGTGTAGCCTAAAATTTGTCAACGCAACGACGCGCAAACACTATATGTAGCTAAGCTGCTTCTCAGCTAAGGCCCTTGATGCTTACATGCTCAGATTCGGTTTGCGTTATCGATGCTTGCGATGACGAAGAACAGAGAAGAACACTATGGCAATCATACCCAGTATAAGTACGACTATGCCCGCGTAAACAACAAGATGTAACAGGGCCTGTTTCCTGTTCGCCTGCTGAACGCTAGTGCTTGTTGAAGAGTTAACACCGTCCACCGAGGCAGTAATGCTGGCGATTCCGCGTTTTGAGAACACGTAGGGTAAGTTCGCAACACCCCGAACATCTGTGGTCTCAATTCCCACAATTGTACCATTTACGGAGAAGCTTACATCTGCGCCCTTGACTGGAGTACCGTTTGTGAACTTAGCAACGGTAGTCAGGGTTACTGCTTGCCCAACCATTATGATCGATGGAGCTTTTGCCGATATCTGAATTCTGAACGCAGTTGCAGGTATGACCGTCAACTTTCCGGACGCGCTTACCGAGGGATAAGAAGAGAGCAATGCCATTATCGAAACGGCTCCAACGGATTTGGGGATATATACCAGCGTTGCGACGCCAGAAGAATTTGTCGTGGTGCTACCTACATATGAGCCATTACAGTAGAAGGATATCGAAACGCGCGAGACGGGAGCTCCCTGACTTGTAGCAGATGCCGTGAGGATTACTTCATGACCAACCGGAACCGCTGAGGTCGACTCGAAGAGGGATATGGAAGGAGGCGGAAGGACCTGAATAGTCCTGTTTCCGCAGGCGAA
>ERZ1669250.765-NODE-765-length-12681-cov-4.242911_pt1 | contig 12681 bp, 11 predicted proteins | sample MGYA00579295_ERZ1669250 | MGnify/ENA primary metagenome ERZ1669250 (study PRJEB41166, sample SAMN08046056) | hot springs metagenome | biome: hot spring; feature: acid hot spring; material: thermophilic sediment; isolation source: thermophilic sediment from acid...
ATAAAATCTATTATGGATTACTATAAAAAAGATAATTATGATAAAAAGGAGGAGCCATTAGAACAAGCATTAGAGTATGTTAAGCCATATATAATCAATTCTGATAATTTAGCTATAGAAAATATGACTGTAGATAACTATGACTTCACAATTCTAGATGCTATAGGAGAGTATGTTGATATATTACTCAAAGCTAGATCCCATGAAGAAACAATAAAGGCTTTATATAGAAGAATATCTTCACTCATTGAAACCCAAATTATTGATATTTTGGTACCGCAACAAAAAAAGTTAATACCTATTAATGAACCTGATTGGAGCACTATAGTAGATCTGAGTAATGATGAAAACATACCTATAATTTTAGACTTAAAATGGGGATTAGACTTAGCTGGATTCGATGCATTAAGGGCTATAACTTATAGGACATTAGATAAATTGATATCGTGGAAACATAAGTCTTGGGCAAAAAGAATTGAAACACCTAACCTTATGGTAATTATAGACGAATCGCATCAATTTTTCCAAAATGAAAGCAAAGTAAAAGAAGACTTAGATGCAATCAGGCAAATATCAGCAATGATTTCAAAAATTGCGCGACTTGGAAGAGCAAGAGGTGTTGGCCTAGTATTCAGCACTCATTCTCCTTCAGATCTTAATGATATTATACTCCAATTAACTAACACTAAAATTATATTGAGAACAGAAAAAAGCCAACTAGAAAAAATTTCTGTTCCTAAGGAAGCATTAGAATATTTGCCAAGGCTTCAAGATAGAATGATGCTTGTAGAAAGCTATGCATTTAGAATGGGCTATGTCTTTGCACAAACAACTACGCCTTTAACTGCCCATTATGATATCTCAGCAAATATAACATATTATTAAAATCTCTAAACGCACATATTAATTGGGTGCAGTTATTGAGCCACGTGTTTACGAGAACTGGAGATGACGGAAGTACCTACTGCAATCTATTAAAAACCAGGGTTCCTAAAGACCATCCTATAATAGAACTAATTGGGACTTTAGATGAAGCAAATAGCTTTATAGGATTAGCTAGGTCGTTTTTACCGCCATATATGAAAGACATTGAAAATGATCTTAAAGATCTTCAATACTTAACGTTTAGAATAGGGTTTCATGTTTCTGGAGTAAAAGCTATTAATGAAGAAGATATATCTAAACTAGAAGAATTGGCGGATAAATATTATGGTTTAGCGCCCTTAAAGCATTTTGTTTTACCTGCAGGTACACAATCAGCATCTGCGTTGCATGTTGCTAGAACAGTAGTAAGAAGAGCTGAAAGAGCTTTAATAAAAGCTGGTAGAGAATTTAATTTTGATGATATTGTTTATAAGGCCATTAATAGGCTTAGCAGTGCTCTTTTTGCTCTTGCTGTTTATATAAATAAAGTATCTGGATATCCTGAAGAACCGGTTTCTTTTAGGTGATATTGATGGGATTAATAATAAAAGAAATGAAAGCTATTGATTCATCTTTTGTCTCAAGTGATGGAAATGGATTACCTTATATATTAAACGGGAAACCATTAGAAGGCGAAATAAGAATATGGAAGGAAAATATACTAGACGAACCTTACAATTTTGGATTACCCGATCAAAATGATATAAAGAAGGCCATGGAAACATCATTAAACTCTGACTCCCTAAAATCTACTAATATTTATAATAGGATTGAAGAATTAATAGAGATATCAAGTAAGATAGAAAAATATGAAGAAAACATATCAAGATTAATATCATTAGAAACTGGAAAAAGTATTGAATTGTCTAGAGAAGAGATTCAAGCTGCTGAGAAGATTATGGAAAATTCGTGGGCTTTCCTATCTAATACAGAAACCTTAACAAGAGACGGACCTATATCATTTGTCTCAGATTCAAGCAATACAATAACTCAAGTAAAATTAGAAAAAGGATTAAGCATTGTTTTTCCAGCATATACTTCTCCATTTTTTACAACGATTTCTTCAATAACTAGGTCATTAATCTCAGGAACACCTGTAATAGTTAAGCCTTCATCATACTCTTTAGCCTCTTCTCTTTCAGCAATTTCTATGTTTTCTGACTCATCATTATTTGAATCCATTTCGTTTTTACCAACAAGAGGTATGTCTTATATTAATTTATTTGATAATGAAGAATTTGTATATTACTTTTATGGGAAAAAAATCAATTACAAAAACTTAATGAAAAACCTCTCTGGAAGGTTTATTGCTAATTGCTCTGGAAGGGTAGTTGTTGTTTTATGCAACTTACCTGAAAATGTTGATTTGCTTTCCAACATAATAGCAAGGCTTTCACTAAAACATTCTGGTCAGGCATGTGGTTCAGTTAGCTGGTTAATTTCACTTGAACACTTGAAAGATAACATAATAGAATCTATTGCTGATAGATTTTCGCAATCACTTGTCGGAAATCCATTAGAAGGAAAAGAGGTTGGACCATTAAAAAACAAAGAAATTGCCGATAGATCAACAAAATTAATTAATGATGCGATTTATAAAGGAGGATCATTGTTAACCGGGGGGTTAACAAATGGAAGATACATTGAGCCTACACTTATTGATAACATAGCTAAGAATTCAGAAATACTTTGGAATGATGTAGAAGCACCTGTACTAACATCAACAAGTGTTTCTACCTGCACTGAGGCCATATCTATAGTAAAAATGATGTCAGGAACAAATATTACAATAATATTTGGCAATGATAATATAATTAACAAACTAGCTAAATCTAAAAAAGGTGTTGTAATTAAAGGATCTGATAAAATAGAAACAATTTTAAATTCAATTTGTTACTCTAATGGAGACCCTATTAATGGAATAGCGAAAAGCCCCTTTCCAGGAGAGTTAGCTTTTGACAAATCTTTAATAATTTACTGAGTCGTTGGGGCAAGCAAATACCTTATCTTGCTCTTATCTGGAGCGTTAAATATTAATTCTATAGGCTTTTCGCTAGAAAATCTAACTTCAACTGTTTCAGCGATCTTAGCTAGATTTAAAACATTTTTTAAATAGTTAACATCGTAGGAACTAATGGATTTATTCTTAGTTTCTATTTCAATTAATGAAGTAGAACCTTTAGACAAATTAACTTCAGCTCTAGGTCCTTCACCTTTAGCTCTTATCTTAAAACTATTTTCATCAGCTTCCAGCTCTACTATGTCCCCGAAGGAGCTAGCGTCTGATAAGATTTTCTTAAAAGTGTCACCAATAACTACAACTCTTGTATCAAAATCTATCTTAATATCTTTGGGAACATCTATTGAGACTTCTATGTTTGGTATTAGATATTTCTTTATTACATCCCCTTCAATTTTAATTAATATATTTTGATCAGAGACTAAAAATGTGACATTATCACCTTTCTTGCCTCTTGATACTATATTACTAAGGGACTGCACATTAACTCCCATGTTTATTTCCTTCTCAACTTCATACTCTAAAAAAGTCTCATATGGCATGTTAATTTCTATGTAAGCTATCTTTCCTGGATCAGTAGCAACTATTTTTATACCTTCTTTTTTTATTTCAAAGTTTGCTTCCTCTATTATTTCAGATAATGTTGATGTTATTTGATATAAAACTCTAGAATCTGGATATTTAAATTTGGCAGATGCTTTTCCTATTTGTGATTCAATACTAGATTCCATTTTTAATCCCTCTTATTTATATAACGTTAGGGGATAATAAAAATAATGAGTTGATCAAAATGATTAAGGACTATATTAAATTAATAAGACCATTAAATGATATTATGATAGGTTTTTCCGTGATTGTTGGCTCATTTATCGCTTCTGGAAGACAAATTCCTCCTATAAATTCTCTAATATTTGGTTTTTTAACAGGATTTTTCATATCTTCAAGTGCAATGATATTAAACGACATAATAGACATAAATATAGATAAAGTAAATAATCCTAGTAGGCCTTTACCTTCAGGTAAGATAAATACAAATAGAGCATACTTTTTATTTTATCTATTTACATTTTTAGGTTTAATCTTCTCCTTTTTAACTGGTATAATAACATTCATTATAGCCTTGATATCTTATTTTATAGCAGTTCTATACAATAAGAAAGGTAAAAAATCTGGATTCATTGGAAATGTAATGGTTGCATACTCTATGGGGGTTCCCCTATTATATGGGGCGGCTATGATAAATAAACTTGGTTTGAATATCGTGATTTATTGGTTAATGATATTTTTATCAGGTATAGCCAGAGAAATAACTAAAGGCATTTCTGATGTCGAGGGAGATAAAATTGCTGGAGTTAAAACATTAGCAGTAATTTTTGGAAGGAGAACTGCAGCAATCTTTGCTTTTCTATTTTATATTATCGCGGTCTCTTTAAGTCCATTACCAGTTATCATGAATAAAGTATATACAATGATATATATAATACCAATATCCATAGTTGATATAATATTTATTACAGTATCGTTACTAACTATCATAAAACCTACAAAAGAAATATCTACAAAAAACAAAAATATTTCCTTAATAGCTATGCTTATAGGATTATTAGGTTTTTTAATGAGCACAAAACCTTAGGTGGCTGAGATGAAAGATATAATAGCAGAGCTAACACCATATAGCAACAAAGAAAAACTTTTGAGATATGCAAAAGATCTAATAGAGTACTCAGATATTATAGATATACCAGATGCTCCTTTAGGAATGCCTTCACCCTCTTCTTCAATAATATCTTGCTTAGTAAAAGATAAGTTTGATAGCGCCAACATAATTACCAACTTGCGCTTGCTAGATATAAATAGGCTTAACTTAATTAACACAATTACTGCTCTTAAAATGAATCAAATAAATAATTTCTTATTAGTTAGAGGAGATCTACCGCAAGTAGGGAAAAAAATTGATGATATAACACCAGATGAAGCTATAGATATAATAAGATCAAAGTATATCGATACAAATCTGGGATTATTATTAAATTTAAACAAACCTATTCGCGAAATAAATGACAGAATAGAACGTAGAGCCTCATTTTATTTGATAACAAGGCCATGGTTTAGTGAAAAACTGGAGGAAGTATCAAAAAAAGTTAAAGGACAAAGATCTAAACTATATTTGTATTTTGTTTTAATTACTGAAAAAAATAGAGAATTTTTATTAAAACATTTACCTATTGAAGAATTGATTCAAATGGAAAAATTAGATGAAGCCATTCAAAAAGTTGAAAACTACGTGGATGGAATTTTATTTTCCTCTCCGATGGATCATGAGGGATTAATCAACTCATTAAAAATATCTCACAAATTTATTTAGGCATTATTTAAATTATCATTTGCAAGAAACAAAAAAAGTAAAAAATTAAATCCATAACAGATAAAAGAAAAGTTCTTTATGCGAGTAGAAAATGGATAATTCCTTCTAGAAAATCGTTTTGTAATTGCGAGAGAGTTCCTTAGACAAAATCTCTTCTACGAGGATGCTCTGGTATTTAAATATTATCACTTGATTAAATAGTCTAAGTATCTGATAATTATTTTTAATTATTCGAAAATTTATTATATTAAACCTTTAAATTTAACACAAGATCAATTATTTTATCATTAATGGTAACAAGTAATTAAGATATTTAAACCTTTAAATCAATGAATTGGATAGGGTATCCACATGGAAGATTATAGCAAGTTGAGGGCTTATACTTTCGTAAGTACTTCAATATCAATATTTCTATATGGATTTTCAGTAACTTTAGGTTCATTATTAACACAAATAAGTTTTTATCCAAAAAGTATGGAACTATACCTACTTATAGAACCGCCAGTATCTCTTTTATTGGGAAATTTTTTGTTTAGCTATATTGCAGATAAATACGGTAGAAAACCAGTATTAGTAATCACTCCAATATTGTTTTCTATTGGCATCTTGCTATTTCTTCTTCTTAATCCTTATATATCATTAATTGGAATAGGCCTCTTTCTCTTTTCTATAGCAGGTGGAGATGAACCAGCTATCATTTCTTATTTGACCGAAAATCTAAGCGCGAATGATAGGGGTAAATTTATAATGCTAATTACAAATTTTGTTAATATTGGAGCTCTTTTATCATCCATTATCTTTATATTCTTCGAAAATTATACAATAATTAAATTAACTATAACATTTATTTTAATCCTTTCTCTTACAAGTTCTTACTTTTTTAGAAAAAAACTCCCTGAATCTAAAGTCTGGGTTTTATCCAATTCAAAAAACATAAGTTTTATAAATGAAAATCACAAAAGAATTCTGCCTTTAATATTAATATCAATTTCAACGATTTTAACTTATGGTTTAATATCTTGGGTTATCGGGCCATACTATTATCCTAATTTAACTTATTATATAGTCTTTCTTTTTAATTTAGGAAACATTGCTGGTGGTCTTTTAGGTTATTTTATTATTAGTAAAATAAAGAGAACTTCATTTACATTATTTGGTTTTTTTGGTGGGTCTTTAACTTCACTAATTTTACTATTAATTGTACACTCATTTAATAATTATATTTTGTTTTTATCATTAATATTAACAAACGGTATTTTTACTCAATTAACCTGGGGCACTAGGCTAGTACTTGAAGGAGAGTTGCTTAGAACAAAATATAGAGCAACAGGAATATCTGTAGTAAGAGCATCTGGTTGGATTATTTATATATTTTCGGCCATATTTACTTATAGTTTTAGCATTGCCTTTTTCCAAATTTATGATATATTATTTTGGATAATTGGTTTGTTAGGATCAGCTTTATGGCACACCTATGGCTTTGATACGAATAACTTGCAAATAATAAAGCTTGATGAAATAAATTTATAGTTTTATCATTATAATAAAAAGCGAATTTATTAACTTTAATAATGCAAATATAATGGGTGAAAATTTGGAACTTAAAGGAGTAGTAGTTCCTATGGTTACACCTTTTAAATATAATGGCGATATAGACTATGAAGGACTAAAATGGCTAATAGATTATACTATAAATAATGGAGTTAACGCCTTATTTCCAAATTCAACTACTGGTGAATTTGTTAGTTTAAGAGAAGAAGAACAAATAAACTTTGTCAAAAAGACTATAGAATTTTCAAATAAAAAAGTTCCAATATTACCAGGTATCACAACAAATTCAACGCAATTATCTATTTTTCTAGGAAAGACCTACTTAGATTATGGAGCAGATGGATTAATTGTTATGCCCCCATTTTTCTATAAGTTGAAAGAAAGCGAATTATATATGCACTTTTCCACAATAGCTAAATCTCTAGATGCTCCAATTATATTATATAATAATCCTTTCACAACAGGGACTGTAATACCAATAAGCATATATGAAAAGTTGGCTAAAGAGCATAGCAATGTGATCGGGGTTAAGATAACATATGATAACTTTGATTATATAAGAAAAAGCATTGAAGTTATGAAAGGATTAAGAAAGAATTTTTATATATTAACAGGGATGGTTCAAATGTTCTTACCTGTGTTAATTATGGGCGGGGATGGAACTGTATCAGGGTTAGCAAATGTATTTCCTAAACTACATGTTGAATTATATAATGAATTTGTAAGTGGTCACTATGACAAAGCTTTAGAATTAAATAAAAAAATCTTACAAATATCAAGGATCTATGACATTGGTTTTTCTAATTCAAGCGCAACAAAAGCTGCATTAGAACTAATGAATTCTCCAATTAAAAGTTACGTTAGGATGCCATTAAGAGAAGAAGATGCTGAAAATAAAATAAAGATAAAAAGAGTAATAGATGAAGTTAATAAGTACTAGCTTTTCTCCGATCTATTGTAAAGGTGACTCCTATCATTTTGCAACCCCTAATAATTTAGGAACTTAGGTTATTCAGGGTGGAATGATAGATTATAAAATATGCCATTATAATATCTTGGATTGAAATGTAACGAGTTTAACAGAATATGAGCTGCGTTTCGCCATTAGATGAGGGAGACCAGTTAAATAACAGGATTAAATTCTTTTAAATTTGTTTCAGGATTGTATACTCTTGAAAATGATCCATCGATTTTTAATATAGTTAATTCAACTAGAGGATCTACAGTAGCTCTAATCAGATGTCCTCCTATTAATTCCTTTTTAGGTGATGCTAATCCAACGTGTATATGAAGCCTTGGCTCATTTTTGGTTATACTACCGTGCATAGAAACAAGTTCATACCTTTCATTTATATTTATTGAATCATAATTAGATCCATTAAAATAGCCCACTTCAAAGTTTTTCAACATGCCTATACCTGTTAAAATGATACCAGCATTTATATTATATAATACTGCAAGATTTTCTAATTGAAACATTAAATCTTCATCTTTATCTAACTTTGCAATAATAAAATTTCTATCAATTCTATGTTTCATATTAATTCACCACAATTTCTATTTTATGTACAAAACTTTTAATTTTTTAGCATAAATATAAAATTGTGATACAAATGAAAGTTGGTATTATTGGATTAGGAATAATGGGATATAGAATAGCCAAAAATCTTGCCAAAGATGATATATTAAATTATGTGTATGATAGAACTCCAGCGAAGGCCATGGAGTTTAAAAAAGAATTTGAAAATGTTGAATATTTTAATAATCCGACAGATCTTGCAAAAAACTCTGATGTAGTTATAACAATACTTTCTGACGATAATGCCGTAACATCAATAATCAAACCTCTGATACCAATTGCATCTAATAAAATAATTATAGATATGTCAACCATATCCCCAATAACTAGTTATGAACTAGCTAAAGAAATAAACTCCAAAGGATATTTTTACGATGCACCAATTATAGGAACTTCAATAGCTGTAGAAAATAAATCAATAGTTATACTAGTTGGCGGACCCTATGAAAAATTTGAAACAGTTAAAGAGATTTTAACACATACTTCAAACAATATAGTCTATATGGGTGGAAATGGGTTTGGCCTTAAAGGAAAGCTTGTTAATAACCTATTAATAGGGGTTTATATGGCAGCTCTTTCTGAAGCATTTAATTTTGGCCTTGATTTGGGATTAACAAAAGAACAAATAGGCGATATATTATCAAAGCTAAGCAGTGCCAGGTCCCCAACTAGTGAAATTAAAATACCCAAGATTATAAACGGAGATTATTCAACACAATTTTCAGTTAAAAATATCAGAAAAGATTTAGATATAATTATTAATATCTCTCAGCATTATAATTCCTTAGTTCCTTTAGCAAGCTTGACAGAAAACCTTTATAAAATTACTGAAAGCTTGGGTTATTCGAGTCTCGATTTCTCTTCTATTTTCGAGATGTATAGAAAACTAACATTAAAATAACTTAAATCTTATTCAACATATTTCTCAAACATGTCTTCAAAAAATTTTTTAAACTCATTGTAATCTCCACCTAGCAATCTATATTGCGATAAAAGTCCTGAAAGTTCCAATGTCATATATTTTGCATCTTCTCTTAACTTATAAATACGAAAAACTAGTGATGCCTCTTCGGATGATACTTCTGCTAACCTGCGTAATAATTCTTTGCATGAGTCATTATATACTCTATTATTATATTCCTCACTGCTTCCATTTGGTTTATATCCTTTAAGATCTCTTCTAATTCCATTCTCAGAACTTCTAATTTCTTCCTTTTCTCCAAAATCTCTTCGATTATTTCTTCCTGATTTATACAATTCTTTTCCATCTCTTCTACTTAAATAAAAGTTTTTTAATGTATAAATATTGTTCCATTTTTATGCTAGATAAAGAAGCTTTAAAATGCTATAATCTAAAAAATATGTATTATTGCTTATAAATAGTTATTTGTTTATTATTTTACGGTGAAGAAATTGTCGGAGAAAGAAGAAAAGAAAACAACAAAGGCAAAGAAAAAAGGTTGCTAATATTTTTATGATTACATGTTTTTTACTTTAAATATTTTTCTGTTAAATATTTTATTAGATATTCTGGGTTATATACTTCGCCTATTTTCATAAGTAATAATTCTTTAGGTTTATATGTAGATCCATACTTATGAATTAAATCCCTTAACCTATCTTTAATATCATTAAATCTTTTTTCATTTATAAGGTCATATAAAGGTGTATTTTTCATCAAATATTCTCTTATCTGAGCTGCAACGATGTTTCCTAATGTATATGTTGGGAAATAACCTAGATCTCCATGGCTCCAATGAACATCTTGAAGAATTCCTTCACTAAATGTTTTAGGTCTAATTCCTAAAAGCTCTTCCATATTCTGATTCCAAATTTCTGGTAGTTCATCGACTTTTGTTTCACCTTTTAGCATAAGCCTTTCTAACTCAAATCTTAACAATATATGGAAATTATACGTTAATTCATCAGCTTCTGTTCTTATTAAACTTGGTTTGACGCTTGCAAAGTATCTGAAAAGATCCTCATCTGTATATTTTTTAGTAAATTCTAAATTTTTATCTAATATGGATTTTACTATGCTAGTGAATTGATAGCTTCTGCCTATTATATTTTCCCAGAACCTACTTTGACTCTCATGAATACCTAAGCTTACTCCTCCACCTATTGGCGTCATTTTTAGATTTTCATCTATTTGAAGTTCATAAGTAGCATGACCAAATTCATGGATAACGCTGAATAGTGATCTTTTAAAATCATAACCTTCGTATCTTGTTGTAATCCTAACATCATTTATACCTAATCCTTGAGTAAATGGATGAGGGCTTACATCTAATCTGGCCCTATCCCATGGATATTGAAGTAAATTTAAAATTTCTATATTAACTTTCTCCATTTTTTCTTTCTCATATTTAATTTTTTCTAATTCTGGCTCAAAATAGAAATATTTCTGTGATATTACCTTATCTAATAATCTCTTTAGATTAGGTCTCAAATAACTAAATATGCTAACAACGTCTCTTGCTCTTAATCCTTCTTCAAATAAATCTAATAAGGCATCGTATGGCTCTTCTTCGTATCCAAGTTTTTCAGCTTTTTCTATGTTAAGTTTAATTATTTTTTCCAAATAAGGTGCAAATATTGAGAAATCATTCTTTTCTCTAGCTACTTTCCAAGCATGAAAAGCCTCTTCAGAAGTCTTTGATATCTCATATATTAATGATGGAGGAAGTTTTTTGAATATTGATATTTCCCTATCTAAAACTCTAACAACTCCCTTTTCGTAATCATTTAAATTATCTTGATTTTTTGCCTTTTCAACTAGCTGAACAAAGCTATCACTCAACAAAAGTTCTTGTAATAACGTGCTTAGTTCAGCAAAGGCATATCCCCTTTCTTCGCTACCTTTAGGAGGCATATATGTTTCATTATCCCAACCCATTAATCCCATAGCATGACCTATTGACCATATTCTTCTGTATTTATTTAAAATTTCCTTAACAACTTCGTTTTCAAACATAGTTATCACACCTGTTTAATGAAATATTCTAAGTAATATATTTTTATTACAAGAACTAGTTTTTCTATACAATATTGGTCATAATGTAAAGTATTTATTTTTCACTATGGTTGTACTAATTGGTGTATAAAATTGAGTGCAAAATCTGATATAGATTTGTTGAGAAGTTCTGTAAGAGAATTTTCTGAAAAGGTTTTGTCTCCAGTTGCTAAAAAGATTGATAGTGAAAACTATATCAGTCAAGATATTTTAGATCAAGTATCAAACATGGGTTACTTTGCATTAAGAGTCCCAGATAAATATGGTGGGCCTAATTTATCAACAATGGAATCAGTTATTGTTGTTGAAGAGCTTGCTAGAGCATCTGGAGCTGTAGCAATAATGGCCACAGTTTCAGGTACAATGGTTGCATATCCATTAGTTCACTATGCTAGTGAAGAAATAAAAGAAGAATATTTAACAAGGTTAGCAAAAGGTAAGATAGGTGCTTTTGCATTAAGTGAACCCTGTTGCGGTTCAGATGCAGCTAATATAATAACTAGAGCAGAAAAAGATGGTAATGATTTCATTATAAACGGTAGGAAGACTTGGATTACTAATTCAACATATGCAGACTTCTTCTTAGTTGCAGCGAGGACTGGTAAACAGGAAGATAGGCATAGAGGTATATCAATTTTTGTTTTAGATAAGAAGGATTGCATTGAGATAAGCAAATTAGATATGATGGGAGTTCGTGGTGGGGGAACTAGTGAATTGTTGTTTAAGGATTGCAGAGTGCCTAAAGAAAATCTAGTTGGTGAATTAAATAATGGTTTTAAAATAGTAATGGATGGGTTAAATGAAGGAAGAATAATTACTGCATCAACTGGCTTAGGTATTATGCAAGCTGCATTTGACGAGTCATTAAATTATGCAAAGATGAGAGAAACTATGGGAAAGCCAATAATAGAACATGAAATGGTTCAAAGCATGATTGCAGATATGAAGGTTAAACTGGAAGCATCTAGATTATTAATTTATAATGCTGCGCAAAAGATTGATAACAATGATATAGATTATCCTATGTGGTCATCAATAGCTAAATACGCAACTGCTAAATGGGGTGTTGATTTGGTTAGACTTGCTATGCAAGTTGAAGGAGGTTTTGGTTATAGCAAGGAAAGCAATATAGAAAGATATTATAGAGACATAAAGGGAATTGAAATAGGTGATGGAACAAACGAAATACAAAAACTAGTTATAGCAAAATCTTTAATGGGGAAAAT
>ERZ1669250.766-NODE-766-length-12673-cov-25.842844_pt1 | contig 12673 bp, 10 predicted proteins | sample MGYA00579295_ERZ1669250 | MGnify/ENA primary metagenome ERZ1669250 (study PRJEB41166, sample SAMN08046056) | hot springs metagenome | biome: hot spring; feature: acid hot spring; material: thermophilic sediment; isolation source: thermophilic sediment from acid...
GGTATCAGGCTCATCGTATCGGACATCTGCTCCTTTTCTAATGAAACAAGAACGAAGAGCAGCCCCGTGCCCATCAGAAGGCCGGAAATCGTTGAAAACTCGATCGAGCTAGCGTTTAAAGTTCCTTTCCAAAATATAGAAAAGGCAAAAAGGATAAGGGTGGAAAATAAGGTTATAAGAAAGGTAGTTTTCAACGCTCCTTGTCTCTCAGACGGTACCTTTAGCCATGCATCTCCAGCTGTAAACAGTATTAACGAAAGTAATGCAAAAAGCACTGCTGTTACCATGTGCTAATTTAAATATCAACGATATAAAACCTTTTGAAAATCTAACATAAGAAATTTTCAAAACTCATTAAAAGAATTTCAAAATAAAATAAACAGATAACCTTTTTACTTATTTTGTCGAGCCTTTTTGTATGAGAATATTTGTACCTCTTAAGGACAATAACGGGCTTAATTCAAGAGTAACAGGGCACCCAGGGAGAGCCCCTTTTTATGCGGTTGTTGACGTTGACGGAGATAAAATAGTGAGTTACCAGATTTACGAAAACCAACACGCAAAAGAAGAAAATGAAGAACATGAGCACCGCGGGCATCATGAACATGGAGGACATGGAGGCGCTTTTTTAAGGATAATCTTTGATCAGAAGCCCGATGCTTTCATAACATACATAATGGGCCCAGGAGCTTTCAACGCTTTAAAACAGATGGGCGTAAAAATATATTTACCAAAAGGGCACACGTTGCAGGAATCAGTTGAAGGGTTGATCAGAGGAGAACTAAAAGAAATGAGAGAACCGATAGAAGATTAATTCTTTTATCAAAAAAGAAAAAATAAAAAATTAGTTTTGTAATGTAAATGTTTATTGCTGTGATAGATTAAGTTTTTTTACGTTAGTACATCTGGCAAGAAGTTTTATCTTGGAAAAGTTACCGCTTGCGTTGAGCTCTTCTACATCATATATGCCGCCTATGTATTTTTCTATTGTCACATCATCAAGAGATGTAAGAGTGAGTTTCTTTATATTTCTGAAAACTACCTTTTTTCCTTCGTTAAGAATTTCCTTTGAATCTACTGAAAGCTCGTCCAGAGAGCTTATGAGAATCGACCCGGATTCCTGAATGCCTTTCTGGAACGACCTGGAGATCTCTCCAAGCTCTTGGGCTCCGTTGAGCAAAGTTTCGTATGCTCTGTTTGTAATTTCTCCTACAGTTTTTCCGCTCTGATAAGCCATATCCTTAACTTTTTTGAAAAGATCAGTGCGTACACCCTTTATTGTAACGGTCTTTTCATCTTCTTTATTTTTATCTTCTTGATTCTCGGTCATACATGTAATACCGGTTTACTTGTTTAAAATGTTTACTAAAAAATTTTTAAACGTTAGAAAATGAAACAGGTCATCACAATAACTTATAAAAAAGGTTTATGACTCTAAAGTTTCTTTATCTGCATAGTTTCCGGCAGGTTATGAAGAAGCACCGCAGCGCAAATTGAGCTCATGCCGAGGACAATAAAAGGCAGGCCCGGGTTTCGGAAGATTTCAAGAACGCTGCCAAGAACCAGGGGCGATGTCATGCCGCCAATCCTACCCCATGCAAGAGAATTTCCAAGACCTCTCCCCCTCATTCCATGATCGTAGAGTTCAGAAGCCATTATTGTTACTATTGCCAGAGCGCCTTCCATAAAAAACAGGGATATAAAGGTAAGCGCTACTGCGAGAACGGGCATTATTCTAGAGAAAAAAAGTGTTAAAAGTTCTGCAACACCTGCGATGGAGCTTACTGCTATGCCAAGTGTCCTTCTGCCTGTCCTGTCTACTAAAGGTGCCATGAATAGGGCTCCCAAGAAAGCTCCGAGGTTAGTTATAAGTATGTAGTCTTTCTGGAGTATGCCTGGTACCTTTACCAATCCTCTTGATAAAAGCGTAGGGAACCAGTCAACTATTCCGTAAACAACAAAGAACACAAAGAAAGTTGCAAATGATATTGCTAGCGTTTTTTTAAGGCGTTCGCCTATGTAGAGATCTCTGAAACCAGAACTCTGAGAGGGCTTTTTTGTTTCTGGAATTCTTAGGATAGGGGCAAGAGTAAATAGCTGTACTATCCCGAAAATAAAGATGAATTTTACACCAAAGAAAAATATGAAAAGGGGCGCGACTACAAAACCCAGATTAAATATGGCGTTTCCAATGGACATTACTGTGCCTCTGACTGACGGTTCAGAGAACTCATTCATCATCGCATTAGCAACTGGTACGTTAGCCCCTATGCCTGAACCCATTATAAGCATGGAAAGTATAAGAGCATAAAAAGAACGATCTATAAACGGAATAAACGATCCTACAGAGTAAAGCGCTATAGATATGGCTAAAGCTGGTTTTCTTCCTACCTTGTCAGATGCTCCTGAAATCCATACAGAACCTGCAAGCATGCCAAGGAATTCAATAAAGAACATGTATTCTTCAGTTGAAACGCTGCTCTTATAGTAAAGAGGAAGCACTATGGCGGGAATTATCAATAAAGAACCAGCCGCAAGCTGTGTATAGAAAAGGTAAATTTCCTTTAACCAGTCTGTCTTTGACCGTTTCGCAAGGTGCTGTATTTCTGAGTTCTCCATGTTCGCCTATTGGTTTTTGTATTTTAATGTTTAGCTAAAAAATCATCAATTATTATAATATTCTTAAAATAAGAAGAAATTATTTTAAAATTTCGTATATAACTTTTCCATCAGAATATGAAGGAGCGGGTATGTTAAGCAAATAAGAAATCGTCGGCGCAACATCGCGCAGTTCAGATCTAAGGCCTTTTTCATGGCTTATTCTGCTGCCAGAAAAGATCGTAAAAGCATTGTTTTCAAAATAACCTTCTGAGTCGGCCGGAAGATAAGTAGTATGGTGACCGGCCACGTCATGCTTTTCTGTAACCTCTTGTTGCAGCCTTTCTTTGTTTATCAGGTCAAACTTTAAAGATTCTGTTGTACCATCCCAGTTGCAGTACCCTTTATTGAAAAATACTAAAATATCCCCGAACCTTTCTTCAGCCCTGCCCCTGCTCCACGTTTCTTTTCTTAATGCCAGTTTTATAACTCTAGAACCGTTGTCAGGATCTTTTATAGAATAAAGCGTATTGATGGTATGTTCTATAACGCTATCATAATCCCTTTTATCGACGATTCCGCCTTTTTCTCTATCCTTAAGGTTAACCCATATCTGTACAGGGTCATGGTAAGGAAATACGTATGTTCTATTCATGTCTACAGAGTAATATTCCCCGTTTTTTACTTCGTACTTCATTAATCCGGCTCTGCTCAAAGCTGCTTCGAGCGAAACATACTTCCAACAGGGCAGAGCACCATGATCTGAAGTTATTATTACTGTTGAATCGCGAGGCCTCTCTTTAATGATGTTCCCTATCATTTTATCTATTATGCTGTAAGCCTTACTGTAAACGTCATCAACATGCTTGGCTTTCTTTTCATCATATGCAGGGTTTTCTCTGTCCAGAAGCGCAAGATAAGTATGGTTTAAAGAATCTATAAGATGATAATGCATTATCAAACCATCATAACCAGTTTTATCACTCAGTACTTTAAGCGCTTTTTCGAACCATTGAGCATAAATGCTGGCGTGCTCCAGCTGAAGTTCAGGACTAAGGTTTGTTGGCCCGTAAGGCCTTTTTGTATCCGAAATAAAAGGCATGTCAAAACCTTCAACCCATGGGCCTGACGTTTCTAAAAGCGTATCTTCCAAACCGGCTGGGTAGGCCCATCCCCGGGCCTTAAATGCCTGGGATACGTAAACAGTAACTTCTGGGTTTTCCGAAAGTTTTAACCTTATAAGTTTGATTCTGAAAACGATCAACTCACCGTCTGCATCGGCGTAGATCCAGTCGCTCCACTCGCCTTCTTTCAGGATAAAATCTTTTTTATCTTTAAATATATTAAATGATACAGATGCGTTATCAGGAAGTATTTTTCCTTCTATCTTTATCTTGCTGACATTAATAGAAAAGTTCAGCCCATCATGTATCTGTAGCTTTTCATACCCTGGATATACATTTTTTATCCAGTTTCCTATAAACCTAGGATCCACAGTAGAAAATATAGCAGGTTTAAAAACTCTCCATAGGTCTCCGCCAGGGGTTAACCCTCCTATAACGATGCCTCTGCTAATCTGAGGCGGCCATCCTACCGGATAGTTTACTACAGCAGGCTTTAGACCAGCCCTTTCCATGCTTGTCCAGAGGAATTCTGCTTTGCTAAAGCTGGAATACTGCGTTCTTCTAATGTACTGACCTTCTTGTGGTGTTTCGCCTGGAAGATGTGTAGTAAAGCTGATAACGCCATGAGTAAAGGAAGAGGCTCCGCTCATCAATGTTGCCCAGTTTGTGGGCGTATCAACCGGTACAGAAGGAATGGTTCTAAGCATAGAGCCATCTTCTATCAGCTGAGAAATGTTTGGCAAAAGGCCGTCCTTCACGTATTTATTTATAAACCCGCCTATTCCGCCATCTATTCCAATAAAGTAAAACTTTACCATGCTAATATTTAATCTAAAAAGCATATTTAACGATTTAATTTAAAATTGTTCATCCTATTAATACTTTTATGTTTTTAAGAGCATCACATAGATTTTATAAATTCTTTGCTAAACGCTTAACTAAATTTATTTTAAACCCAAAAAATTTTTACTATTTATAAATATAATGTTCTTTACAGAAAAAGTTTATATCTAAACGGATTTAAATATACCATGCAATGAGAAAAAGTTCTGCTGTATCAAGGACCGTCATCGCAGCAATAATAATAATCGTGATAATTGTTGCAGGAGTCGGAGGGTATTACTACTACGAGTCAATTTCTGCCCCAAAGCTTTCGGGTTCAATAACCGTTGTTGCCATGGCAGGGTATAACGATGCAGCTCTCAAAGCAATAGCAGCTGATTTCATGGCACAACATCCAGGGGTCCAGATAAACGTAGTTGGTATACCATATGGTAGCATTGTATCTGATGCTCTAACAGCATTTAAGGCTAACCAGTCAATCTATGATGTTATAAGCCTGGGCAGCGTTGGGTTCTTGGGACAATTAGGACCTTACCTTCTGAACCTTACGCCTTATATGAAATCATCTCAATATTTTCCGTCTACCTGGAACTCATCTGATGTTATCTCGGCCTTGCTTTCGCTTTACAGTTATAAAGGAGCTCAGGTAGGTCTTCCAGAAGCTGGTGGCGCGATGCTCTTTTATTATAGGCCATCCCTGTTTAACAACGCTACTAACCAGAAGCTGTTCCAGCAGCAGTACGGCTACCCGCTTCCTAACCCTGCAAACACAACTCTGACGCTACAGCAGCTGGTTGATGTAGCTCAGTTCTTTAACGGCCAGCACGGGTCCAAGTACGGAATAGTACTGATGTCAGGTTCAGGAGATGACGATGCTATACAGACTTTTGAGGCTCTTATGGCCAGTGCTAGGGTCAGCGCGAGCAATACAATGGGACCAGTTACCGCACAGTACGGGGTTCTATTCACTAGCAGCGGGACGCCAATCTTTAACACTTCAGTTGCAGAAAACGTTATGAGCGATTATTTGAATCTAGTTAAAGCCAGTGAAGATCCGCTATCATCTTCTTACGAAACCGTACCAGGATTCTTTGCTAAAGGAGATTCAGCGATGATGATATACTGGAACCCGCCCGCTCTGTACCTTAACAACCCCAACAGGAGCGCAATAGTCGGAGACTGGGCGGTTTCACCTTACTTCCCCGGAGGCCACAGCATACTTGGAGGGACTGGACTTGGCGTTTACAAGTACAGCAAGAACGTAAAACTTGCTGTTGCGTTTATTGAGTTTGCAACAAGTCCTCAGGAAGCTATAAAGTTTGTTCAGCTGGACAGTCTTATGCCATTCAGGTATTCCATTTTCAGACAGACGATCCAGAGCAAGCCAGCTTATGCCGAGGCCCTATCAGCAATAGCCAGCACAATGAGCGAAAGCGTTCCTGGAACGGCAAACGTTCCGTACTGGGGACAGATATCAGCTGCCTTTAGAGGAGAGCTGCCTAGCATGTATTACGGCAAAATAACTGTAGCGCAGGGAATGACTTACATAGAACAGGCCGCATACCAGGCAATGAGCCAGTATTCAGCTTAATTAAAATAAATAATATTTTTTATTGTTTTTTATTTTCGAGTATTTCAATTGCTCTCAGAGCTACTTGAGTTTCTTTTTTCCATCCTTCTACAAGAGGTTCAGGTGTCTGCTCGGGTATTATTATATTTCTTGAAAAGTTTTCAGATGCTGCAAGGATGCTCCCGGCTCTGAGCTTTCTGAGACGGGCAACAGTAAATATTGCAGAGCTCTCCATATCAAGGCTGAGTATGCCTAAGCTTGTAAGCTTCTTTATAAATTTCTGGCTTTCTGCGTAAAATGCGTCATCAGTTGATATGATTCCAACATGATATTTGAAATTGAGCCTGTCCTTTAATTCTTCAGCAGCTTGAACTAGCGCAACCAAAACGTCAAAGCTGGGAACAGCGGGAACAGAAACCGGTTCATACATTCGGGTCGTTCCTTCATTCTTTGCGGCGCCGTTCGGTATTATCAGATCACCAAGATCTATCTCTGGTTGAAGCGCGCCAGTGCTACCTGTCCTTATGAAAACTTTAGCCCCTATATTGGCTAGCTCTTCTATAGCTATTGCAGCAGCAGGTGCACCCATTCCTGTGCTCATGATAGTAACCCTGATATTGTTATAGTAACCAGTTTTTGCATAATACTCCCTGTTGTTTCCGCTTATTACGACATCTTTTAGATAAACTGCCATCAGATCAACTCTAGCCCTGTCGCCCGGAAGTAGAACGTACTCAGCCACATCTCCATATTTCATTTTAAGATGATACTGGAGCCTTTCTTTGCTAACTTCTTTTTTATCAGTCATCAATGAATAATAAAAGCTTCAGTGCTTTTAAGCTTGACCCCTTTTAAACTAGTAAACGCGCTGGATTTTAACCAAAAGATAATCATCAATTATATATAATGTTATGCGCAATTGTTCAAAAACGATTTAAAATAACACTTTTTAGCCACGATTTTCGAATGCTTTTTTAAAAATATTGCCAATTCAATAAGACAATATTTAAATAATAATTTTTATAAATAAACACTGATGAACAAACGGTCAAGCGTTTCTACAAAAGTAGCAGCCTTGATTGTAATAATAGTAATAATAGTTGCGGGCATAGGGATTTATTATTATGAAAATTACCTGCAATCATCAAAGATATCCGGTACAATAGTTGTTGCGGCAGAAGCTGGATATAACGATGCGGCAATAGAGAAGATAGCTCAGGATTATATGGCAACGCACCCAGGAACTACTATAAAAGTTGTTACGCTCTCTTTTGATACTGCTCTATCGAGCTATGTGACGGCTTTTTCTTCAGGGTCTGACGTTTACGATATAGTATTCTTTCCCAACGTGGGATATTTAGGGAACATAGCTCCTTACCTTGTTAACCTTAAACCATATCTGTCTAACACCAAGTACTTTCCAGCTTCCTACAACATTTCGGACATTGTGCCTTCCATGCTTGCGCCTTTTGAAATAAACGGAAGCCTTTATGCTCTGCCGTGTTCAGGAGACGCAATGCTGTTCTTCTACAGGCCTTCTTATTTCAACAACGCTACTAACCAGAAGCTGTTCCAGCAGCAGTACGGCTACCCGCTTCCTAACCCTGCAAACACAACTCTGACGCTACAGCAGCTGGTTGATGTAGCTCAGTTCTTTAACGGCCAGCACGGGTCCAAGTACGGAATAGTACTGATGTCAGGTCCTGGGGACGATGACATGATACAGTCTTTCTTAACACTTTTTGGCGGGGTCAGAGTAAAATATGACAGCGTACTTGGTCCTGTAACTGCACCATACGGGGACATGTTTACAAGCTCTGGGGAGATACTTTCAAATACGACGATATTTAAGGCCACGCTTTCTCAGTTTGTCTCCCTGATCAAAGCAAGCGAGGACCCATTGAGCGCAACGTTCACTATGGTTCCAGGAATGTTTGCAAAGGGCGATGCTCCTATGATGATATACTGGACACCTCCTCTATTAACGCTCAGCAACCCAACTCAGTCAAAAGTCTACAATGACTGGGCAATAGCGCCAGCAGTTCCAGGCGGAGTTAGCGAAACAGGAGGAGTTGGATGGGGCATATACAAGGGCACACACGACCTTTCATTAGCTTTGTCTTTCTTGGCATTTGCAACCAGCCCTAACGAATCTATATATTACATGACGCTGGACAGCCTTCTCCCATTCAGGTATTCAGGTTTCTCTTATGCCATTTCCCATAACATGCTGTCGGCCAGCACGCTTAACCTGTTCCTCAAGAATCTGCAAAACAGCGTTCAGGGTCCTGCAAACGTGCCTTACTGGCCTCAAATTTCAGCAGCTTTTAGAGGAGAAGTTGCTTATGTTGTTCAAGGGACTGTAACCGTAAACCAGGCGGCAAGTGCCATTACGCTTGCAGCGCAAAAAGCGGGTGCTAAAGTATACACGGGAACTTTACCGCCTATGTCAGCGAGCTTTATAGGGGTTTATGCAGAAGGCGGATATCGTGTTCCTTCTTTTACACAGCTTGCAGCGAACGGCTTTTCTCTAGGAGCTTTTACACCGAATTCATTTACTTTTAAGATAACAGATTATCAGAAAACATTTATTGCGGGATATTCTTCATCTCTTTCATTAGCTTAGCTAAATAATATAGTTATTTTTTATTTTTTAAGGGCATGTAATAGTTTTCAGATAAAAGAGACGAATATTTATCTAAAAATCGATAAAAACCCGGGTACAGGAAAAGGTTAAATAAGAATACCTAGTTAAAGAAGCTTAACAGCGATAAGATGGGGGTAAATAGAGCATGAACAGAACCCTTAAAGTTGGGCTTGTTTTCGTCCTTCCGATACTAGTTTATTTCCTAATCTTCTTTATATATCCGATAATATCGTTATTTCAGAACGCATTTACGAACAACGCCGGGACCTTTACCCTGGCTAACTTTCAGTTCATGCTCAGGGACAGGGTTTTGCAGATCTCGCTTACAAATACAGCCTATTATTACATAGGATCGCTGCTCATTGAATACTCGCTAGGTTTTATAGTTGCTGTAATACTTTATAACTATACAGGAAAGCTGACAACAGTTTTCAGAACGATAATAATACTTCCTTTGATGGTTTCACCTGTTGTTATAGGTCTCATGTGGTTGCTTCTTTTTAACCAGACTTACGGGCCAATTGACTATTTTCTTAAGCTTTTGGGGCTTCCAGCAATTAACTGGCTGGGAAACCCAGGATGGGCTATGCCAGCTCTGATAATAGCTAACGGATGGGAATACTCTCCTTTTGTATTTCTTATAATATATGCCGGGCTTCAGATGGTTCCTCCGCAGCTTTATGAAGCTGCGAGCATAGATGGCTTAAACCGTTTTCAGACGTTCAGGTATATAACTCTGCCCTCCATAAGGGGCCCGATGATAATAGCATTCCTGCTTAATTCGATAGGCATTCTTAAAGGGTTTGATCTTGTATACGTGCTAACGAACGGTGGTCCAGGTTATGCTACTTACATACTTAGCTTTTATGAGTACGTTGTAGGGTTCACCTACTTTCAGACCCATTACGCAGCAGCGCTGGCAATACTTTATCTTGTGATAGTTGGGGTTTTTGTCTTTGCAATGCTTAAATTAACAGGCGCTGAAAAGTACCTTGGTGTGGAGAGGATTAAAGAATGAAAATAAAACTTACTACAGTTGTTGTTCTGATTCTTCTTGTATTAGCTTCGCTCGTATACATATTCCCGATATACTGGACGCTCGTAACAGCTTTGAAGACAAGCCTTGAAATATTCACATACCCTCCGATATTTTTCCCTACGAAGATAGACCTTGGTAACTTTTACCAACCGGGAAACGTTTTTGGAGCAGTAAGCCAAACGGCTATAGGAAGCGTGCCTTGGATGATAAACAGCACGATTGTGGCCATATTTGCAACGCTGATAAGCACTTTCCTGATAGCAGCGCCAGCTTCTTATGCGTTAGTAAGGTACATAAAGAGCGTGTGGCTTGCGAGGCTCATACTTTTCATGACAATGATCCCAGAAGCGGTATTCATGGTTCCTTTCTTTCTTATAGTCATAAAGCTTAACATACTCAACACATGGTGGGCGCTTATAATAACCTACATAAGCTTTACAGCGCCTTTTGCGACGTGGCTTCTCATGGGTTTCTTTAATGATATTCCCAAGAGCGTTGAAGAAGCTGCTCAGATAGACGGACTATCTCCATATCAAATATTCTACAGGATAAGCCTGCCGCTGATAATGCCTGGGGTTGTTGCAGCAATCATACTTAACTTTATATCGTGCTGGAATGAGCTGCTTTATGCGCTTATACTGACTTATTCACCTTTCCCGTCAGGTGCCCAGACAGTTCCTGTTTTTCTTACGAGCTTTATAATAGTTGAAAAGAGTTTCGCGTGGGGAGGTCTGGCGGCTGCTGGTGTCTTTACTATGCTTCCGACAATAATACTTGGGATAATCGCGCAAAAGTATTTAGCGAGGGGCCTCACACTAGGGGCAGTTAAAGGGTGAGAAGCAGATGTCAGAAGTAGTTCTTGAAAACGTCACAAAAAAATTCGGAAAGCTGACTGTACTTGACGGCGTGAACCTGAAGATAAACGCTAGAGAGTTCTTCGTGTTATTAGGCCCTTCAGGATCTGGAAAAACAACTCTGCTAAGGTTGATAGCTGGACTTGAAGAAATAACTTCAGGTTCTATATACATAGGCGGGAAGAAGGTAAACGACTTGCCTCCGAAGGAAAGGAATATAGCAATGGTTTTCCAGAATTACGCGCTTTACCCTCACATGACAGTTTACGACAACATAGCGCTCCCTTTGAAGATAAAAAATTACGGCGAAGAAAAGATTAAGGAAAAGATAAAGACAATAGCTGAAACGCTTCACATTGAAGATATATTACAGAAGAAGCCGAGCCAGATAAGCGGAGGACAGCAGCAGAGGGTTGCGCTTGCAAGGGCTCTTGTTAGAGATCCTGCTGTATTCCTGCTTGACGAGCCTTTAAGCAATCTAGACGCTAAGCTGAGGGTAGAAGCAAGGGCATTTTTGAAGAGCCTGCAGAAAGAAGTAGGGATAACAACTGTTTTTGTAACTCACGATCAGTCTGAAGCTATGGCTTTAGCAACTACAATAGCGGTCCTTAACAAAGGGGTTATCAAGCAGGTGGGTGACCCGTATGAGTTATACACGAAGCCAATGGATATCTTTACGGCGGGCTTCATAGGATCTCCTGCAATGAACATGATACCCGGGAAGCTGATAAAAGAAGGATCTTCGTGGAAGTTTCTAAGCGATGACTTTTCGCTCGATCTTTCTGGAATGAAGTTTGATAACGAAACCGAAACAATACTGGGGATAAGGCCAGAACACATAGTGATCGCGAACGATCAGGGACTGAATGCCAAGATTAAGAACGTTGAACCCATGGGGGCTGTAACTTATCTGGAAATAAAAGTGGGCAATACAGAGCTTACAGCCCAGTACACAGGGCTGGTAAAGCTTGAAGCAGGAATGGATGTAAAGATTAGGTTTGTAGAAGATAAAATGCTTTTCTACGATAAAAAGACAGAGAAACTGATAAATTATTAGGCCAAAAATTTTATTTTTATAGAACCTGAAAAAGATAGGTTTATATCTGTGAAAAAACACAATGATTTTTATGTCAAAGCAAGAAGAAGGGAAGGTAGTAACTGACATCCCTCCACGGCTTGACAGGGTTCCTATAACTCGCTGGCACTATTACATTCTTTTCATACTCGGAAGCGGACTCTTTTTAGAAGGTTTCACAGTAAGCATAGCTGGTACTCAGCTAGGAACAATAGAGAAACTGCTGCATCTCAGCACTATAGAAGCTCTAGCTGTTACTCCTATATTCCTGATAGGTGAACTTTTTGGGGCTGTTATACTTGGGTACCTAGCCGATAATAAAGGGAGAAAAACGCTTTTCCTTACAAGCCTAGCTATAATAATGACTGGTGACGTCCTTGTAGGAATACTTTTCATAGTACACGGGCTTAACTATGCCTTGTTTGTAACTCTCAGGGCTGTTACCGGGTTCGGGGTTGGCGGAGAGTTTGGGGCTTCTATAGCAGCTCTGCAGGAGTTTACTCCAGCAAAGATTAGAGGACTTTTTACAGGAACCGGTAATGCTGTGCTTTTTGACTTGGGTACAGTAGTTGCATCGCTGGTTGCTGCCCTTTTGCTCTCTTTGTTGCCAACTTCACTTGCGGTTGGAACGGCATTCCTTGTCGGCGTTGTTATAGCTGCTGCAATATATGTGGGCAGGATAGGATTGCCCGAGTCACCAAGATATCTGCTATCAAAAGGAAGGGTTGAAGAAGCTGAGAAAATAGCAGAAGGTGTTGAAAAGCACGCTACTGATAAAGGCTTAAAGCTGGAGCCGGTACAGCCCATAGAGCTAGATTTTAGCAAGGGTTCAGAGGCAGGAGGATACAGGAGGCTTTTTGGTGAATACAAGAAAAGGCTTATCCTCGCTTGGACGCTCAACTTTACGGAAACCTGGCCATACT
>ERZ1669250.767-NODE-767-length-12668-cov-4.867359_pt1 | contig 12668 bp, 10 predicted proteins | sample MGYA00579295_ERZ1669250 | MGnify/ENA primary metagenome ERZ1669250 (study PRJEB41166, sample SAMN08046056) | hot springs metagenome | biome: hot spring; feature: acid hot spring; material: thermophilic sediment; isolation source: thermophilic sediment from acid...
GGTCATGGATGGAAGGATCCTATACTCTTTAAAATTTTAGATTATGATTTACTTAAAGATAAAGTAGAATTCGAATCATTTATCCTATATCTAAAAAATGGAAAATGTGAAAAATGTGAGATAGTAAGAGGTGCTAGTGCAGATGCCCCATTTAAACTTTCTGCCACATATGAAAATTGGAAAAAAATCATGGGTGGAAATATAAATCCAATCCAGGCAATGCTTAAGGGACAGATGAAAGTTCAGGGAAACATGGCAATTCTGATGAAATACACTAATGCTGCTATAGCTATGGTAAATGTTGCGCAGGAAATACCTACGGAATTCGTGATACTATGAAAGCAAAATGGATAATACTTGCATCATATTCAATCCTTGTTGCATTAAATCAGTTTTTATGGATCAATTTTGCATCAATAAGTACACAGGTCCAGTCTTTTTATGGCGTTTCTGCATTTGAGGTAGCCATATTAGCTATAATCTTTCCTTTGGTATACATTATCTTTTCTATACCAGCTGGATTTATTGTTGATAAAAAGGGTTATAAGTATTCAATTCTCATCGGATCAATATTGATGTTTTTATTTGCATTTATAAGGGCTGTTCAGATAAACTATATATTTTTGCTTGTCGGTCAAATAGGTATTGCATTTGCACAACCTCTTTTAAACAACAGTGTATCAAAGCTGGCAAACACCGAATTCCAAATGAATGAGGTAACATTAGCCATTGGTATAGGTACCCTTGCAATTTTCATTGGTGTTTCTATAGGGATGATCGTTCCACCATTGCTCATCCAATATGTATCAATTTCTGAGATGCTTTATATTTTTTCAATAGTTTCATTGATTGCTATGCTTTTTTATGTTATTTCAATGAAATACGCTAAAAAAATAGAAATGCCTGAAAAAACTGAATTGCATATTAGCAAAGTGCTCAAGTACAGAGAAGTTTTAGTTCTCTCATATGTAGCCTTTGTTGGAATGGGCATTTTTGATGGGATTTTAACGTGGATAGACTCAATATTTCAGCATATATCCTTATCTATGCTTCAGGCAGGGGAAATAGGGCTCATTTTTCTCGTTGGTGGTATATTTGGAAGTTATTTTAATCCGATGCTATCTTCAAAATATAAACAAAGAAAGATTTTCGTTATAATTGCTATTATTGTTTCAATTATTATTCTTTTGGTTTATGCATTTGTTTCAAACTTTATTATTCTAATTATTTTGAGTTTTATTTTTGGCTTTTTCCTTCTTGGTGCATTTCCATTAATTATAGATTGGGCCACAGTGATTACTGGATGCAAATATGCTGGTTCAGCCACATCAATAATATGGCTTCTAGGGCAGACGGGTGGATTTATAATTCCATTGCTTATGGGTTATAATTTAATGACCATGCCTAACAATACTTATCTTTATTCTTATATCATATTCATAATCCTTATATTACCAGGTTTATTTTTGCTTTTAAAAATCCAAGAGAAAAGAACATTTGTTTCCCCGTAAAATTATTAACCATTTTTTCTTTTATCCATTGAATGGCAAATAAAACATGGTTATTGGCAATGGATCTTGATGGCACTGTTTGGGACCACCTTGATATATCTTCGGTAAAACCACCTTACATAAGAATTGATGAAGGTATAATTGAAAATAGAAAGGGCATTAAAATAAAAGTCTACAAAGAGGCTGTAGATTTTATTAAGTGGTCAAAAAATAATGGTGCAATTGTAACGTCATTGAGCTGGAATATTACGGAATATGCCATGGAAGCATTGAAAGCACTGGGCATCGAAAATTTATTTGATTATCATCTTATTGAATATCATCCAGAAAAATATAAACTTCTTTTAAAACTTTTGAAGGAGCTGGAAAATAAAGGTATTAAAATATTACCAGAAAATATTGTATACATTGATGATAGGGATATCCATATAAATGATATAAAAAAATATATTGGTAATATTATATTTATATGGATGTGGAAAAATGCCAAAAATTATGATGATGCTAAAAAAATTATTATTGAAAAAGTAATTGGTTCAGGCGTTTAATATTCTCATACTTTTTTTATTGTTTTTATAATAGTTTAAAAATTCTTTAAATATGCGTTCATATTTTTTATTTTCATTATCATTATATTTATAAAATTTATATGGTTTCCCTATATCTGAAAGATCCTGAAATTTGAACAAACCTAAACCAATGGCTGCGAGCAATGCAGCACCCTTTACACCTGCATCTCTTGGTTTATCAACAACTTTTATATCCCTGCCAATTACATTTGCAAATACCCTTACCCTCACATCTGAAAGTGCACCACCACCTGACATTATAAGATATTCGGTTTTTCTACCAATGAATTTTTCAAAGACAGTTAATAGCCACTTTGAATTCATTGCAACACCTTCCATCACAGACCTGATTACATCCTCTTTCATATTTGCAAGTGAAAGATTATAAAATCCTCCCCTTGCATAAGGATCTTCTATAGGTGCTCTTTCACCAAAAATCCAAGGCAAAAAAATAAGACCGTTTGAACCTGACCTGGAATGTTCAGCTAATTCATCTATTTTTTTATATTTTTCAGGATCATCAATTCCTAAGAGTTGGGAAATGAATTCCATGCAGTTGCAAGCATTTTCCTGTTCAGCTGCTACAAGATATTTCCCAGGAATTCCTGATGGTATTGATGCTATGTTATGGAATATATCAGTTTTTTTGAAAGGTACATGTGCAGTAATCCATGATGAAGTGCCAAGGTAAAGTAAAGTTTCATAATCGCCAACAATGCCTGCTCCTATAAGGGATGAATGCATATCCCCACATCCAGAAATAATACTAACATCTTCATTCAGGTCCAATTCCTTCGATATTTCATTTTTAATCTTACCTACAACATCAGTCGGTTTTACTATATCCGGCAATTTTTTTCTGTCAATGCCTGAAATTTTTATTAATTCATCGTCGTAAAATATGTTATTTGGATTTCTATTGTCCGTGACCCAAAGAAGAACTATATTGTCCCAGGATGCTTTGAATTCACCTGTTAGCCTTGCTACAATATAATCCTTTGGTTCAAGGAATTTAAAAGTTTTTTCATATATTTCAGGCATAAAATGTTTTATAAAAAGTATATGTGCAATGGAATCTTTACCTGAATGTGCTGGTGCACCACCAGTTTTTCTAATCCATTTTAAAAGCTTATCCATTCTGTATCCTGAAATGGATGGAAAACCACCAATAAGTTCTTCAATTAATTTTTTACCTCTTGTATCCATCCATATTATGGCATTATGAAGAAATTCACCTTTTTTATCTACAGCAACAGTACCACTCCACTGACCTGTTAAACCGATGCCCTTTATTTCAATGCTATTACTGTTTGATATTACATCTTTGATTCCTTCCATAATGGCATTATACCAATCATCAGGATTTTGTTCAGCAAGACCGTTTTCTCCAATTATAAGATTGTATTTCTTATAGCTTACACTTTTTATTCTTTTATCTTCACCTACCAAAGCTACTTTGGTGGAGGATGTACCAAGATCTATGCCAATGAAACCTTTTTCCATCCAAAGCACCTTTTAAATACTGTATAACCACTCAACTACATTTTTTAAAAACAGGTCAACCATTTCTTTGGGAATAGTTGAACTCATACCGTATATAGGTGCCATAGATGATGACTTTATTTCACCTTTCTTGACCATTTCTATAGATTGTTTAAGATCATTAATGAAATCTTCCTTTACACCGGGTAAAGTATGCCTCACGGTCAATGCAATATGAAATGATGCAGGATTTGACAATCCACTCAGGAACCAGCCTTTCTTTCCCATTGCTTCCCATAAAAGATAAGGATCTATTTCATCTGATGTAATAGCAATTACCCAGAGTGGATCTCCAACTATCCTCAGTGCATCCATTTTTTTAATATTTTCCTTTATGTATTTTCCCGTTTCAAGAATGCTCTTTGCCCTGGCTTTATATCCTTCATAGCCCATGATCAGCATTACAGCCCAAGCAGCAACAATAGGAAAACCTGGTCTACTCCCTAAAAGTGTTGGTGTAAAGTATATACCTTCTCTTCCAGTTCCATGAACAAAAATCTGTTTCTGGAAGAATTCTCCATTTCTGTAAAGTATTACTGATGTACCTTTAGGTGCATACCCATATTTATGCGTGTCCATTGAAATAGATGTTACACCGTCCAATGAAAAATCAAAATCGGGTATTTCATAACCAAGCTCCCTGACAAATGGATCAATAAATCCTCCTAAGCAAGCATCTACATGCATGCCAATACCCTTATCAAATGCTATTTCAGAAAGTTCCTTTATGGGATCATAAGTACCGAAGGGAAAATTAGGTGCGGAACCAACGATCCCTATGGTATGATCATTTATTTTTTCTTTTACTTTTTCTATGTCTGCTCTATATTTATTATCGATTTCTGAAAAAACAGGCTTAATAGAAAAATAATCGCATGCTTTTAGAAATGCGGGATGCGCCGTTTCAGGTAAAATTATTTCAGGTTCAGTAATGCCTTTTTTTTCTCTGAAATAATCTCTGTATGTTTTCATTGCAAGCAATATGCTTTCAGTCCCTCCTGAGGAAACAGCACCCCTAACATTTTCATTACCATGCATTAGGGATGAGGACATTGCAACAATTTCCCTTTCAAATTTTGTCAAACTTGGCCATATATCCGGATGGAGAGCATTTGTCTGAGAATATAAATGGTAAAGCTTTTCATAAAATTGCAGCAGACCACTTTCACCATAATATACAGCACCTGATACCTTTCCCATTTTCCATGCCCTATTCTCATTTTCTGAAAATTTAGAAAGTTCTTCAATTACTTCATGTTCTTTTAAGCCATTTTCAGGAATTCTATCAAAGATTTTCAATGACCTGTTGTAGGGCTTAAGACTTTTTTCTAGTTCTCTTAAAACCATATCAAAATCAAAATTTTCCATAATGGTAATTAATTATGAATCTTCTATATTTAAACATTTTGGGATATGGAATTTATGAGGTCTAAAGTATAGAACTTAAATTTAACTTATTGATTTCACCATTCTCATTTACGCTTTCAACAATTAGTGGTATAACTTCTTCGCCTATAGGCATTTTTTCCTTAACAAAATAAAATAATTCCATTGGGTTTATTGCACCTTCAGGTGGATTAACACCTTTTGTTTTTATCTTTCCTAAGCCCATCAACATAGTTACTAGGGCAGCTGGCAAACCTGTACCTTCAGGCAAGCCCATTTCATTTGTTGATGTATAAACGTTATAAGTAATTTTTTCCCTATTTTTCTCACCTTTTACAACAATTTTTAAACAGCCTAAGGATTTTAAAATCTTTGCTTTTTCTAAGATTTTTTTTCTATTGTTTAAAATATATCCAACGGCAAAGTCAATTGGGGCTATTTTCTGGCCAAGTACGTCTATGGGTTCTTCTTCAACGATCTTTAATCTTGCAATATTTCTTATTAATTCCATATATTCCAAAGGAAGCACAGTTCCTTTATTAGCGACATGTTTAATCCCTTTAATATATTTTGGAAGTGTGATTGTTTCAGGATGGGGATAAGGATAAAATATTGTTTTCCCAATTCCTGGGCATTCTAATTCTTCTTCTTGGGATTTTCCACTTTCATCAAATAAATTGACCATTTTAAAAGAACCATTATCAAATATTGGAATATCAATTATCATAGAATGTATCCTGTGTTTAATTACACCAGGACCTTCTGTTGGTTCACCGCCATGTGCATGATATATATCAACAGAATTTACTTTGTCCAGAAGTGAATCTGACACAAACTTTGCTATTATGTTTGTTAATCCTGGAGAACTACCTGTATTTATTATTGCTGAAACATTGCTATTTTTTGCTTTATTATCCATTTTTAATAATGCTTCAGTCCCATCTATATCATCACAAATATCGATATAATCAATACCTAGATTTATTGCAATATTTAATATTGAAGATCCGAATTTATAACATGGGCCAATAGTATTAAGAATTACTGAAGAACCAATTACTGCATTTCTTATTGAATCAGGATCATCTGCGTCTAATTTTTTAAAGGATACTATAGAGCCTAATTTTTTTGCAATTTCATTTGCTCTTTCGAAATCTTTGTCTGCTATGATGATCTCGGAAAATATATTGCTTTTTGCTAAAATACTTGTTGCAGCACTCCCAACATTTCCAGCTCCTCCTACTATAGTCAACTTCATTTTCTCACCAATTGAATTTTATGTTTACATAATATTTAAAAATTTTGTGTATTGAACAGGCCCTTATCAAATGAAAATTCTGTTCATTTTTAAAATTTTAATTCAAAACAAAAATTAAGAGTAATCATCACTTTTTTTATCAAGTGTTATGCCATCGGAGTTATTTCTATGCGCAAAACCATTAAAAGTATTTAATGAAACGCAAATACTTTAACAAATCATTTCTTCAGAACCAAAAAATATTAAATATCTGGAACATATAAATTATTTATAGGAATAAAATGAAAAGTATTAAAATAGGTGTAATTGGAGCTGGAAGTGCTATTTGGAGTTCTAATTTTATAATTGATTCATGCTTAACTCCCGGTTTAAAAGGAAGTACTATATTTCTTATGGACATTGATAAGACACGCCTTGAAACTGTAATAGATTTTGCCAGAAGATATTCATTGGAAAAAAAAGCAGAGATCAATTTTAAGAAGACAATGGATAGGAAAGAAGCATTGAAGGATGCAGATGTTGTAATAAATTTGGCTATGGCCGGTGGTCATCTTTACTATGAAAAAATGAGGAAGATATCAGAAAAGTATGGTTATTACCGTGGAATTAATTCAGTAGAATGGAATATGGTTTCCGATTATCATACAATCTGGGGATTCAAACAGTTTAAACTGGCTATGGAAATTGCTAGAGATGTTGAAGTCCTTAGCCCTAACGCCTGGTTTATCCAAATTTCAAATCCTGTTTTAGAACTAACAACACTTTTGGGAAGGAAAACAAAATTAAAAATCATTGGAATTTGCCATGGTCATCAAGAGGCTGGAATGCTTGCAAGTGCTATAGGGTTCAATGAATCGGATATGCAAATAGAATCAATAGGTCTAAACCATACTATTTGGATGACGAAATTTATGAGGAATAATAAAGATGAATATCATACTTTAAGGGAATGGATTGATTCTAGTTATACTACTTTCATGAAAGACTGGGTTTTAATTGCAAAATCAAATCCATTCTTTTCACAAATGTCTCCTGCCATGGTAGATATGTACAGAACATTTGACCTTGTTCCGATAGGTGATACAGTAAGAAGCGGGACTTGGAAGTACCATAGAGACTTAAAAACAAAAAAGAAATGGTATGGAGGAATGGGTGGTTTTGATTCTGAAAAGGGTTGGAATTATTATCTTAATATGGAAAAAAAGGCAATTAAAGAATTGAAAAAAGCGGTAAAAGATCTCAATACACCTATTTCTAAAATTTATCTTCCCGAAATAAGTAATGAACCAATAGTTCCTCTAATTGATGCATTGATAAATGATAGAAAAATACTTCATCAAGTAAATGTAATGAATGAAGGTGTGATTGATGGAATCCCTGGAAATGTTGCAACAGAGTTTCCTGCATACGTTGATGGAAAAGGTGTTCATAGACCACCGTTGAAGAATCTACCCTCTAAAATACTCAATTTCTCAATAAACCCAAGAATAATGAGAATGGAATGGGCAATAGAAGCATTTCTTGAAGGTGGAAGTCAGACCCTAGAACAATGGCTAAATTTCGATCCCAGAACCAAAAATGATAAGCAGGTAAAAGATGTAATCAATGCCTTTTTATCCATTCCAGAAAATCAAGAACTTGCAGAGCATTTTAAATAGACAATTGTAAATTTTTAAATTACTTAAAATATATAGTTCTTAATCCTTATCAAATTTGTGTTTTCTATTAAAAAATAAAATGAAAATTTAATAAAACTTTAAATTTTATAATAAAAAACTATTTATAGACAATTAACCATTTTATCAGTGAATGAGAAGTCATAATATTAAATGGACAGTTCTCATTATTCTATCATCTTTTTTGGTAATTCAGGCGGCTGATACCTATATACTTTCAGCAGTGAGCCCCCAGCTTATAACAGAATTTCATATCAGTTACGAAACATTAGGTCTCTTGTTTACATCTACTCTTATTGTAGCAACAGTTCTATATCCTGTATGGGGGTATTTATATGATAAATATTCTAGAAAAACTCTAACTTCTATTATTGCTTTATTGTTAGGCTCAACAACATGGTTAAATGCATTAACTGAAGTTTTTTCACAATTCTTTATTACAAGACTTCTAACAGCAATTGGATATCCAACTCCTTCAGGAGCTTATACGCTTACATCTGACTATTTTGAACCAAAAAGTAGAGGGAAGGCAATGGGTTTTATAAATGCAGCAACACCTATAGGTTATCTTCTAGGAATCATTATACCGCTTATAATCATAGGGGCAGGTCTAAGCTGGAGATACTCATTTTTTATTACAGGAGGATTAAGCTTAATAATTGGTGTCTTGGTATATATATTCATTAAAGAAATACCAAGAGGAAGCTCAGAACCAGAACTTGAAGGAAAACTTACTTCAGATATTTACAAGGTAAAACTTTCTGATCTTAAGAAAATACTTAAAAATAAATCTTTGCTATTCCTATTTCTTCAAGGTTTCTTTGGTGTTTTTCCATGGACAGTAATTTCATACTGGATCATTACTTATATGAGCATTGAGAGAAATTTGCCCGATTATACAATAATGATAATCATGCTTATGTGGATTATACTGATGGTAGCAGGAAACATTATATCAGGATATCTAAGTGACTTTTTATTCAAGAAAACACTCAGAGGACGTGCTTTGCTCGGTGCAGTTGTTGTTTTTCTTTCTGCTATTTTAATTTACTTCACAATGTACTCTTCTTCATTTATTGGCTTCATAACATTTGGCGGTCTCACCGCTTTTGTAATTCCAATGGCCGGCCCAAGTGTGAATGCCGCTGTAATGGATATAACTGAACCAGAATTGAGAGGGAGTGCAACTGCATATCTTAACCTCTTCGGAAATTTAGGCAGTTCAGTTGCTCCTCTTCTAGGAGGAATTTTAGGGGAAGCTATATCACTCCAATATTCAATAACTTGGATAAGTGTATTAGCTTGGATAATATGCGGATTACTTTTCACAGTACTTATTTTTACTATGCCTAGGGATATTAAAAACCTGAAAGAAATTTTAAAATCTAGGGGTGAAGAATTAAACAGGTTAGCTAGAAAAGGCTAGAAAAGCTTTAAAATTTATTCTTAAAAAACATTTTTATATGGGGAAATTATAAGAATATATATGATCCTAAAATTTCCTAATAATTTTATATTTGGCACTGCAATTTCTGCATTTCAAACAGAAATGGGTTCATCAAAGGAATCAGTTTCTGAAAATTCAGACTGGTATAAATGGGTGCATGATGAAAATAATATCAAGGATGGAATAGTTAGCGGTGATTTACCAGAGAATGGTGATGGATTTTGGGATCTTTATAGAGAAGACATTAGCAATGCTAAATATATGGGGAATAATTCAATTAGGTTAAGTATAGATTGGGCTAGAATATTTCCTGAGAATATAGAAGATATTTATGCAAATATTAAGTACGAAGGAAAAAACATCGTTGGAGTGACATTGCCTAAAAATTCTTTAAAGGAAATGCTATTTTCCTCAAACCAGGAAGCAATTGAACATTATAAAGAAATTTTTAAGTTTATAAAAGATTCTGGACTTTTGCTATTTCTAACACTTTATCACTGGCCTCTTCCATTATGGTTACATGACCCAATAAAGTGCCACGATAATATAGAGACATGTGAAAAAAAGGGATGGTTGGATGATAAAACTATAATAGAATTCGGTAAATATGCATATTTTATTTCTTATGTATTTTCTAAATATGTTGATATATGGGAAACAATAAATGAACCGGATGTAATTGCTTCACAGGGATATTTTTTTGGAAATCTTTTTGGATTTTTGCCTGGGGTTATTGATATTAACAAAGCATTCAAGGTAGAGAAAAATCTGGCATTAGCACATAATATTTCATTTAAAAACATTAAAAAATTCAATAAAACCAAAGAAGTGGGTATAGGAATTGCACCTCAATATTTTGAACCAATCAAAAATGATAAAGATACATCCAACTTTGTTAAATTTGTTAAATATTTAAACAATGAATGGTTCCTCAATGCTGCAAATTTTGGTTTGTTTGATAATAATTTAGACATAATTTTTGATGAAAAAATTGAAAATATGGTACCACCGGATTTTATAGGCATAGACTATTACCAAAGGGTAAAAATTGGCTATAAAGGATTACCGGATGTACCATATATTTTCAATATTGATTTATTGCCATGTGAAGATTGTACCGATTTTATGTGGGACATATATCCACCAGGATTAAGATATGTTTCTAACGAATTATTTGAAAAATATCATAGGCCACTTTACATACTTGAAAATGGCATCGCAGATGCAAAAGATTTAAAGAGAAGTAGATTTCTTATCGATCACCTAATTGAATTAAAAAAGACCATTGAAGAAGATAAGATACCCGTTAAAGGTTATTATCATTGGTCGCTCATAGACAACTATGAATGGGCAAGAGGGTTTTCAATGAGATTTGGTTTATATAGTGTTGATTATAACACAAAGAAAAGACAACCCACAAAAGCAGTAGAAATATACAAAAAAATATGTAATGGTGAGGAAATTGATGACCAATATAGATAGAAAAAATGTAATGTTAAGTGCTAAAAGGATAATGGCCTTTTCACCTCATCCTGATGATTCAGAATTTATTGCAGGCGGATACTTATCTATGTTATCAGAAAAAGGTGTGCATATAAAATTAGTTATTATTTCAGATGGAAGTAAAGGTACAAAAGTTTTAGGAGAAAATGTTATGGATATTAGGAAAAAGGAGCAGATAGAGGCTGCTAAAATTTTGGGAATTAATGATATGGAATTTCTTGGAATAAAGGATTTGGAAGTACCTGAACCAAAATCTTTGATGAATATTGTTTTACCAAAGATTAGGGAATTTTCTCCTGATGTTATCATTACTGTAGATCCATTCTTAAAGTATGAATTACACCCGGACCATATAAATACCGGTCTCGCCGTTATGGAATCTGTTTTATTTTATTCCCTACCAAATGTAGCAAGTGGTATTCCGCATTCAAATCCACCGGCCCTTGCAGTTTCTCCATCAAACAATCCAAACGTAATATTAAACATAGATGATTATATTAAAAACAAGGTTGATTCTTTAAATGCACATAAATCCCAGCATTTAAATATAGATGCAATTCTAGAAGTATCTTCTTTTTATGGTAAAAAAATTAATTGCAAATACGCTGAACCATTCAAAGTCTTATTTCATGATGAATTGCATGTATATCCGTTCAATGATTAATTTTAATTAAACAATTTTTTTAATTCTTGTTGGTCTGTCAGGATCCAGACCTTTTCTCTTTGCAACAAAGTAACTTATTAATTGAAAAGGAACAACATTTACAATTGGATCAACATTATCATATTCATATTTTATATTAAAATCAGCATTTTCTTTTCCTAGATCTATAATATTAACAAAAGGCACAATTTTATTAATTTTATCTTTAAAATTTAGATATTCATTTCCTACCAATAAAAATAACACTGTATTTTTATCCAGTATCTGTATAGGGCCGTGAAATATCTCACCAGCTGGATATGCGAGTGAAAATACATTTGATGTTTCAATCAATTTCAAAGCAGCTTCTTTGGCAGTAATATAATTTAAAAAAGTTCCAAGGATCATAGATTTTTCATTTACGATTTCTGATATTTTTCTGATTTCTTCTTTCTCCGAAATTATTTGTTCCACTGCTCTGCTCAAATCTAAAATTTTATTTTTAAGATTTATTTCATTTTTATATATATCGTGCAATATGAGTATTGCAGTGATGGATGATATAAAAGATTTTGTTGCAGGAATAGCCTGTTCAACTCCTGCAGATATATAATTTGAAATTAATGAAATTGATGATAATGAACTATCCTTATTGTTAACAAAAGAGATAATCCTTTTATTTTTTTGATACCAAGTTTTAGATGCATTCAAAACATCTTTGTTTTCTCCTGACTGACTTATTGCAATACATAAGTCATTTTCTCCAATATTTTTAATATAATATTTCAATTCATTAGATGTGAATGCTTGAACATTTAACCCTTCCATTTGAAAAATATATTGTAAATATAGTGCAGCATGATAACTTGATCCATTACCTATTACATAAATTCTTTTACTCTCTTTAATCAATTTTATTGTTTCTTCAAGGCTATCTTTCAATTGGTAGAATGTTCTTTTTATTGCATTTGGTTCATCAAAAATTTCATCCAGCATTCCCATTAAATTTTAAAAGATTATACTGTTATTTATATTTTATGAAATAATCTCCTTTTTTTAAATAAAAACGTGACTTTACATGTATTATAGACCTGACTTTTTAGGTATTTTTATACACTAGGTCTCTTATTTTT
>ERZ1669250.769-NODE-769-length-12639-cov-6.066275_pt1 | contig 12639 bp, 28 predicted proteins | sample MGYA00579295_ERZ1669250 | MGnify/ENA primary metagenome ERZ1669250 (study PRJEB41166, sample SAMN08046056) | hot springs metagenome | biome: hot spring; feature: acid hot spring; material: thermophilic sediment; isolation source: thermophilic sediment from acid...
TTTGATAATATGGACTTATCCGTTATTTTTATGCCGTTCATTCTTCATCACTTTCCCTGTAAAAGGATACAAAACCTTCCGTTGTATCATCGCCAAATACTACTCTATCAATTTTGAAACCGTTTTCATACAAAAGATATATCACGTCATAGTCAACTTCATAAGTCTCATCTACTTCATCGAAATGCTTTGGGTATATGTTAACACCTGTCAATTCACCAGTATCCTCGTCATAATCAAGTTCGTAATGGTATCCAAGTCTCCATAATTCTTCTACGAATTTATGCTCGTCAAACTTCATTCCTTAGACACCTCTTCAACAATCTTTATGATTCTGTCATATGTCTCCTTGTCCTCGTCATTAATAACTATCAGGAAAGCAACTACGAAATCAATCAGTTGTTTCAGTGTTATACCTGATTTATCCAGAACTGCGATGACTATAGAGAAGTTCTGTTTTAAATTTTCCCTCTCGATTTCTATATTATTCATCTTTTGCACCCTCTTTTGTTAAAGTTGTAAACCTTTTCTGGCTTTTGTTAAAAGCAGTTAGAAGTTTCTTGTCGCTGTCTGCTATCAACTTCTCTGCCGATTTCCTTTCATACTTCATCAAACGCCTGTGCAGTTCGTTCATTATGTTTGTAAATATTTCCCTGTTGACTGTTATGATATCGTCGTTGTCATAAAGTACAACTGTATCCGTGTTTATAAGCACATTCAGGATATAACTGTTATGAGCATCAGATACAACATATGTTTTATGGACAACACCGATCGGATTTAAGTGTTGCAGGATAGACAGCATATCGTTCGCATGGATTACATTGAATATAACACTGTTAAACATTTTCTTTGACCTCTTGCTTTCCTGTTGGAATACTATGTGGTTTATTCCGTATCCAGCCGACTGGCAATAGACTGTGTATCTTCCCCTCTTAATTTCCAATTCTGTTGAATATATGCTCATGGCTTCCACCTCTGTTTCCTGTAGTAGCTTATAATCTCCTCAATATGGGCAAACATTTGTTTCTTCTCTGCTGGTATATGCCGTAATGTCTCTTCCATCTCATCTACCCACTTTCCAAAATCTTTATACCTCATACAGACACCTCCAACATATTATAGATATACTATATCGCTATATATAGTTTTCTAAAAAAAATCAAATATATTTAATAAAATGCAGTATAATATATTTCCCCTTTTTCTCTATCTCCATGAAATCGTAGCCGTAATGTTTCAACAGTTCGATTACCTCTGTCAGGATTATGCCCACGATCTTGTCGGTCTGGATATGTATGTTAAACATGTATGCGTAATGCCTCTCTGTTGGATCGCCTATGTATTTCTGCTGGAAGGATATAACTGGGGACGGAGTAAGTATTGCCGAAATTGCTGTTGTAAACTCCTCAATTGGTATATCTTTTGGCTTCCCCATCACAACCGCCTCCTCATTATAAATGTGTCAAAGTCGAAATCCGGGTTTACGCATTTCTTCTCGCATATAAAGTTGCACTCTATCTCATCGCCTGTTTCCTCTACGTAATCTATACAACTCTGCATACACCTGTAATAGCATTTCCTATCCATTTTATCACCTCTCAAGATGTGCGTCAGGATAGTGCTTCCTTATAAGCTCCAGCCTGTCCGCAAGTTCCTGTTTTGTCCTCGCATACACAAATGTCCTGTGTACTTCACCCATATACGTATATACAATCCTATACTTCATTTTTATTCCTCCTATCTGGAAATACCACATCAAGAAATTCCTCATCAGATAAATTCATTATCATTTCCCTATGTTGCTTCCTCCAGTTCTTTACGTATTCCTTTATCTTTTCCTTGTTCTTTGCATAGTATCTCTGGTGTATCTCCCTGATTTTGTCTTTGTGTTTTTCCTTGTATTTCCTGTTCATTTCAAGTATCCTGTCCTTATGCCTCTCGTAATAGAGTTTCCTGTATTTCTTATGGTATATGTTGCTACACTTTGCACATAGATGGATATGTTTCTTCATATCGTGTTGCTTCCAGTTATTCTCGTTTAATTCTACACCACACATTCTGCATACCTGTACTTTCATGTTATCACCTGAACATCACTGCCGATATGATTATTATAAGCATAGCAGCAAGTATGTATATGTCAATGTCTATTAAAAGTATTGCGTTCGTGTTTATTGCAGATAGAATTACGTCCACGATTATTATGAATATTGTTCCCAGTGATAAAACCCATCTGGTAATATACTTTGCATCTGGGTCCATGTTAATCACTCGTATCGTCCGTGTAGGTCACGTATCTTGTATTGATAGACCACAGATAGAAACCATTCTTCTTCAGGAATTCTAAGAGTTCAAATATACTGTTCACGTTGTAATTCGGTTCGAAGAGCAACACATTGGTATAGCCTCTTCCCAAGTTCTCTATGCTGTATCTGCTGTAGTAGCCGAGTTTCTGGTATTTATCGAGCAGGGCTATAAGCTGGTTTCTGGTTACTCTGTCCATCATGGGATCACCTCCGTTAGTGCAAATATCACGAGGAATATTATTCCAGACAGTATTGCTATCTCTATAATGGCTGTTGCAAGTTTTCTAAGCTCCATGAATACACCTCCTTGTAGAAATCCATTTCCTTTTTTATCTCCTCTACCCATTGCGATGCCTTTCCAGTCCTGAGTGCATATGACGGGTGGTAGAAGAATTTCTGCGGTATCTCTGGATACATTTCCTGTATCCGCTTGCTCAGGGACTGTGCCGTCCGTCCTAAAAAGACTATCATTGCTGGCTTCACCTCCTCTATTTCTTTTACAAGGTGCGGAAAACACGCACCTATCTCTTCCTTTGTCGGCTTCCTGTTATTCGGTGGCCTGCATTTCACGGCATTTGTAAAGTAGTTGTCGTCCCCCACAGCCTTTCTCAGAAGCCGTCCAGAAAGGCCAATGAAGGGAATTCCGTATTTGTCCTCAAGTTCTCCCGGTGCTTCGCCTATATACATTATTACACCTTTTCCATGGCCACCAACTGGAAAGGTGCAGGTATCCCTCAATTTACATCTGTGGCAGTCCTCCATATATATCACCTAATAAATTATCATGTCGTAAGATATCTCATACATCGCTAACCTCCTCTTTATCATCTCCACGTATGCTGGGTTAAACTCTATAGCTATGCAATCCCTGTTTGTCAGGTAAGATGCTATCATTGCTGTCCCTGTTCCCGCAAACGGGTCTAACACTGTCATGCCTCTCTGCGTCACGGCTGATATCAGGTATGCGAATAGCTTTACTGGTTTCACTGTCATATGGTTCTCTTCATTGTTCAGGTCATTCCTCGATTTGTAGAACATTCCGTGATACTTGTCTCTGGGGTTTCTGTTCATGAAATTAAGGTCATACCTTGTAGGCTTTGGTATATCAAGTATCCAGTTTCCAATTCTGTGAAGCTGATATGTTTTCTCACGTATATCTGTTGTGTCTATATCATCATCGAAGAGGAGATTAGATGTAAGGTTATCGCCCTCTCCATACTGGATATGGGCTTCTTTATAATTTACAATAGGAACTCCATTCTTCTCTATATTTGAACGGATTGTCCCTTTAAAGGGTTTCATAGCAACTGTTATAATTTCAACAGCATTTCTGGGATTAAATCCCTCTATATAGCCACGCTCCCTGTTTATACGCCCTTTTACAGGCGAATTGTTGTAAACCCAGAACAATGAACTGTATGAAATGTCAAAACCAGAATTCTTAAGGTTCAATATGAGTTGTGTATATAAGTCCTGCCTAGATGATGTCATTATAAGTGCAACTGCTCCGGGCTTCATTACCCTGTATATCTCGCTGAACATCTCCTGAGATGGCTGCAGATCCCATTTTATTGCATCTATAAGGCTATAAGGCGGGTCGGTAATAACAGCGTCTATGCTGTTTTCTGGGATATCTTTCAATACTATTGCACTATCTCCGTTTATTAGCTTCATGCATCTTCCTCCTCTGTATAGCTTCCTCATGTTTCTCCTTTACAATCTCGAGGAAATCGGGATCGTAATTTACGAGCTGTATTGTATCGTCTGAACGGAATGTCTGTGGGACATTTTTGTCTATAAGTTCTATAAGCTTGGCGTATGCTTTCTCATCTGTTGATGCACTCTCTAACAGGTTGTTCACCTCCGTGATGAAGTTGATATATTTGCGTATGTTGTTCCTGTCTATCACAAGTACTCTGTCGAAATAGGCTATACGTATCTGGATTATGTCTTCGTTGTCGTTAAATGTGTATTCAACTATCACGTCGTTTATTGTCAGCCTTGTTATTTTCATGCTCGACCATCTCCTCGTGGTTTAAATACTTTATTTTATCAAATATTTCAACTGCGTTATACTGGTTCATATTTCTCACCTCCTTGTAGATTTTCTCCACCGTATTGGGTGAAGCGTGAAACATCTTTACAGCCGTCCTTACTGGTATTCCTTCCTTTGCGGCAAGTATAATCATGATAAGCTTTTTTCTGCTTATAGGCGTATTCACATATAGATATATAGTAGTTGTATTTAAGGATTTCTGTAAATATACCGATATATTTTTATATCAGTATATAATTACTACTTATGCCTATACCAAGAGATGTTAGCAGGAAAGAGGTAGAGGAAATACTGAAGGAAACAAAGGTTAGACCAGCCGTTATAAAGGGGACAAGCATAATAAGGTTCGTGAAGAAACCCAGCGACAAATACGAATACATAACAGTTGACCAGCTATACAAGATATTGCAGGAACAGAACCTTGCTATAAAGGCATCTGGGACATACTTAATGGTCTTCAAGAAACAATAATTGATTTTCTTTACTTTTTTATTTTTTTGGATCAACCCCTTACAACCCTTTTCAACCCTTCTCACCTCTGCTTATGGCATTACTTAAGTAAGTGCTCTGCTGAAAACTTTTTCAATTTAAGATATAATCTTTATAGGCAGAAATATAATTTTTATAGCATTAAATATAATTTATTATAAGCATGAATATAATCCCTTATAAGCATGTCTATAAGGAATTTGAAGGTCTGCATATTATGTGTATGACATATCAGTTGTTGTTTGAAAAGTTAGAAAACGGTATATAGCAGTAGTGAAGGGGGGACGTTATCACTATCGTTATTATATCTTGAAGGTGTCTTATACCCCCCGTTATCACTATCGCTTTATATCAGATTATTATTTTCAATCCTAAATAAATGTATATAGGGATTTTACATACCGCTAATTTTTGTGTGTAATAAGGAATGTGTGAATTTGTGAATTTTAGCGATTTTTTGTTTAGGGAATTAGGAAAATACATATTCACGGCAATTCACATATTGTTGTGAATTCGTGTGAATTTTGTGAATTGGTGTTTAGGGAATTAGTATTTACTATGGTATTGCCAATTCACACGGTTTTAAAACAATCCATTTAACACGTGGTAAAATGCTAAAAATTCACATTCATATGTGAATTGTCAGCGTATAGGATTTTCCTATTCCGTGATGCATGAATTCACAAAAAAATCATGAAAAATTTGAAATGGATATAGTAAATCACAGGTTATTATTAGTAATCTAAATCAAAAAAATAAAACAAGTAAATTAGAACTCCTTATTCCTGTATATGTAAACAGTCTTTCCTTTATTCTTTGTCTCCAATATGAGACCCATTTCCACAAGAGTCTGTATAATTGGCTTAAGGTCATTGCTCTTCATATGGCTTCTCCAGAGTACATAGGAGTGTTCGGCTATTCCCTTTTCCTTGATTATATCGGCAACTCTAAGTACCTGCGGGTGCATTGTTATCTCTTTGAATAGTGCCTGTGAATTCTTGAAAAACGGATCACTGAATTCTATACCTCTCTCTATGTATTCAACAGGTATCTCTGGGGACATGGACTTATAGTTCTCCATAGCGTAGAATATCATGGCAACTTTCAGGATTATAGTGTTCATTCTTCCCCGCAATGCCAGATTGAACTCGTCCATGTTTTCATTTATACTGGATTTTATATATTTGTTGAAGTATTCCTCAGCTTCCTCCGATAGTATAAGTGTATTCTTGTTTTTATCCAATTCCTGCTTTATTGTGGCTATTTCGGCAAGTATCTTCATTTTATGGAGTGAATGGTTTAACAGGTCAACCTCACGTTCCTCTGTTGGCTTGTTGTATAGACCTACAAGAAATCTTACTAAAAAACCACTGTATATGTCATTATAGTTGAACGTTTCTTTAAACCTTTCTAACGTGACGCCAGTTAGCATTGCAAAGAACGGTTCACGCACTGTTATTTTCTGTTTTGATAGCACCCTTGTTATGATCTTTTTATTGTCAAAAAGTTCCATGAGCAGGTCTCGTGAATCAGCCATGTAATCCTTTTTAGACATTCCTTCCAATAAGCCCCCGAATTCATCTTTTATCATGATAGCTACAGGGTTTTCAGCCAGTGTGGATATTAACCCCTCTGGACTGAATGTCCCTGTTATCATGTTGTTAGTAAAACTCTCTGATAATAGGTCGGTAACTATATTCTGTATAGTTGTCTTGTGTGATATTGTTGATTTCCCCAACATTATTCCGTATATATTGGGTCTCACAGTCCCGAATTTTGTTCTCAGTTTTACCGAAGACGCTGTTACAGAACATACAAACAGGCTCGCCAATGAAAAGAAAGACGGATCGGAGGTAGTTGAGTTCCTGAGATATTCTTGTACTTCATCATAGAGCATACCCATCATTTATTGTTTTTGTCATCTTCTACCAGCTTTTCCTTTATATAGTCTGCTACTTCTATCATATTCTTGTTGACAAGTTTCATGAGGACGGAGAATAACCCGAGTATAAGCACGCCTATCTCGTATTTCTTGTCAGCTTTGTTGAATGTTTTAAGTATTAAGTCTTCAACCTCTGATATCGATCCGTTCTGTTTTCTCTGTGTCAATGCCGTCAAAACATATATGTATGTTATCCCGAGGTCTTCGGTATATTCTATCATCTTCTTTGTAGCATCATACAGGTCAGGATTGCTCTTAATACTCTCTACAAACATATCTGCCGATTTTTTTACTTCATCTTTCATTTTTAATCACCTTATCCATACGTTCATTGAATTTAGAGCGGAAAATCGGATACCAGTAATTATAGTTATCGGCCCCGAAAAGTTCTGTGTGTTCTAAAAGGAAAGCGGAGAATAGTCTCTCAGCATCTTTCCTAGACGACTTTATATAAAGTATAGACGTGTCGTATTCATCTGCAAGTGCTTTATACTGTGCAACGAGTTTAGGTATATTTTCATCAAGGAATTTATCCATGTCTTCCTCTACGCCCGTAATATCAGTCCTCCATGTGTATTAAATGGAGTTCGTCGTTGTAAACTATTTGCCATTTGGAAGCCTGTTCCGCTATTCCCGTTTTGTCTTTTGCTATCGTCAGATACCAGATATATTCGGTTGAGGATTTCTCGAGTTTCTTGTTTACGATTTTCCCCTGTATTTTGTTGAAATAGACAAGCAGGTCAGCAGCATGATCTACAGCCTGACCACCAGCACTGTATGTGAACATTCCAGAACCCCTTATCTGTGAAATGCCAATAACAGGAATCTTTGATTCTATTTTTTCCTTTATCTGGAATGTTGCACCTCTTATGTCGGCTTCATCTACTGCTTTTGTTGTTTCAGAGAATAGCGTTGTAATGCTGTCTATTATAAGCATCTCTGCACCTGTGTAATTCAGCAAATACAGTATTTCCTCTATTGCCTTTTCCCATTTTGGCCTGCTCTGGACATAATTGGCAGTAAATATGTTTTCACTGCTTCCAACAGAAAAATTCAGTGCATCGATTATACTCTCAGCATAGACATAAAGTACCTTTGTATTTTTAGATACGTAAGATGCTATTTCCTGTGCAAACCTCGATTTCCCTGTTCCAGCTGGGCCTGATAATATGGTCAATCCGTAAGGTATTCCACCGAATACTTTATCAATATCCGCATTTCCTGTTTTTAGTCTTCTAAAGTATGTTTTTGGTTTTTCAAGCCTCCATACAGGAGGCTTGTTAACCAGATCACTGTTGTACTGGAAGCTTGGCAACTATACCGCCTCTTTTCACGACTATTTTCTTTTCCGCTTTAAGATCGTCTATAAGGTTTAATAGTTCTGACGGTTTTACTCCGAGATGTATTATATCGTCCATTGAAAGTTCACGCTTCTCAAGTTCGTCGAGTATTTTCTGTTTTATATCGGTCTGTGGTTGTTCTGGTTGTTCCTGTTGTTGCGGTATTTCTTTTTGTTCCATTTCGGATTTATATTCGCCAACGTATTTAACAGGCACTGTTATTGTTGTTTCTTTGTTTATAAAGTTCTGTTTTCTCTGTTCCCAGATGAACACTTTGTTCGTAAGCCATTTCTCAGGTGTTTCAAGTTTTGTTATATCTATTGGGAGAGGTAATACCTCCAGTGCTGCCTGAAAAGCCCCCCACTTGCTGTTCAGATTTTCCGAATACGGTATAAATATTGTCCTTGTTTCTCCTTTCCTCGGTTCTATCATTTCAAGGTCTATGCGTAGTTGCTTCCTTCCGTATGACGATGTCTCCCATTGCATATTTTTTATCACTGCCTCAAAGCGGTATCCTTTTGCCAAGTCCTGCGTTCCCCATTTTACCATCTCTTTCTTTACCTCCTGCGGTTATCCCGCTACGTGAAAACAGGAATTTCACGTTTCGACTGTTACCGCAAACAGTCTCGTCAGGCGGGTAAAAATGATATAGTGTTTATGCATATATAGTTTTTTAAATTGATAAATAAAAATATAGGGAAATATATACAAAAATATACACAAAAAAATCAAAATATAATTTTAGATACCAGCACATGCAGTACTTCCAGAAAACTCTCATCACTTATTACGTAAGCCTTCTCCTTTTTATTCTCGAATTTGTGGAAGTGGGCTTCCATTGGTGTCCCGTCGTCTGCGTCCATATATAAATCGATGTAATCTTGGTTAATATATACCCTTATCACGTGGTATTCCTCGTAATCAAGTTCGTCCTCTTTTAGCATCTTTTTAACGCTCTTCTTCAGGTATTCGATGTCTGTTTTATACTCGTTCATGATCTCACCGTAAATGTCTCAACGTATTCCTCACTATCCTGCTTTCTCGGTAAGATTTTGTCCACAATGAAATTGTAAAGTGGTCTGTCGAATGTTGAATCTAAGTTCATGGTATCAAGCAGTGGGACTAACTGTTTTATGAAAGTAATGGAGTCTGTTTTGCTAAGATCACCCGTGCATACAGGCTTAAACCCGAGTGTATTTAACTCCCTGCCGATATTGATATGCACCGAGTCTTTGCTCGCATATACTGGTATATTTCCACCGTCAGGTGTATGCCTAAGAAGTCCGATTACATCGACATATAGGTTTTTAACTCTGACATTAAACCCAGCCGTCTTCATCAATTCGAAGTCTTCTGGGTCAAGTTTATATTTTGTATTGTTGATAATAAAGTATCTCGGGACAAATTCACGGTCATACTCTAAAAGGAAATCTGGTCTTAGTTTGTATCCATTGTTCTGTGCCACGCTTAAAATGTTTGTTACCTGTTTAACGGCTTCTTTCTGTATATCGTTAAACCTCTCTATCAGGTTTCTAAGGTATTCCTGTGCTGTTAAAAACTTGGTTTCGTATTCACGCCTTATATTTTCTTCAAGCAGTTTCTTGTATTTCTTTTCTATCTCTTCGAACTTTGCATCGCTTACTTTTACGAAGTTTAACTTGTAAACTCCCTCACTTGTTATTACAATGTTATCTCTTAATATGGAAATATCTTTTGCTTCAGGTATCTGGAATATTTCTCCCAATGAAAACGGCAATGATACAGACATCTGCGGATAGAATATAGCCATTACATACTTTGCTATTTTGTTAAGTTCTTCCTGTGTCAATGGGATCATGTTAAGGTATCTTTCAAGGTATATTGGGTTTCTCGATCTTATGGGGACATTTCTTCCTATTATCTCTTCAAAGATACTGGGGTACAGTTCTATACTCATATCGTATATTCTGAAATCCACGTATGTAATTTCACCTTCAGATGTCTGCATTTTCTTTATGCCCGGCATTCTTCCAGTAGCCCTTGAGAATACGTTTATAAGTGTTTCAAGTTCATTTTGTTCCCCTGTAACACGCAAAACCCACTTGTCATAACTGTCAAACGTTTTAACCAGTGTTGCCTTCAATTCTCCCATTTTACCACCTCCATCTATCTAACCTGTAAACATCATACGGGAATGTGTCATCTACAGTTTCCTTACCTATAACGGTTTCCTTATCTATAAGACCTCCGCCGAGTTTAGTTATAGTATTGTATGTCTTGGGTTTTATCTTAGTTTCAAGTTCCTGTTTATCTATGTTTATATTGGGTGTTACCAGTTCTATCTCAGCTTCCAACTGCACTCTCATATTGTTGATATCAAGGTTTACTATTGCATCTGTAAATTCGCCACCACAGAATAGAATGGATATATCGAAGTGGCTATTTATATACTCATCGTCAGTTCCTGAGAATTTCTTCAGATCCATTGGGTGGTAGTGTATAACAGCATTGTATCCCTGCTTCCTGTATTCCAATAGTTTTACATTGTCAAAATCAACGGAAGAATATGTTACTTGCTGTTCTGGTATAACGTAGTCGCTACTGCAATTGAAATCCTTGCATTTAAGTAGAATTGCAAATTCAGTTTTAATTTCCTTTGAAATTTCCCTGCATACAAGCAGGGTTTCAATTGGAACTTTTATAGGAATTTTCTTTACAGGTTTCCAGCCAGTTGTAAACTCCTCTGCTGTTTCCATTTTAATCCCTCCAAAATGTCCTTTACATTAAAAGTATATGTCGTATCTAAAACAATTCCATATGCTACAAGAGATACTACAAGTGATGCAAGAAGCATCGGAGACCCTACAAAAGATGGAACAGTTTCATAGCCGTTTGACGGATCAATGAATTCTTTGTCTGGTAACTGTGGCATTATAGTCATACTGAAACCGTCGTATCTAAGATAGATATCCGCTTTAATTCCTGTATCGTTTAGATTATCCCTGCAGTCTATTATCAGACCTTTTAGTCTGTTAGACGATGTTTCGAGTTTCTTATCTATAGCAATGACTTCAGTATCCAAGCGTCTTTCCTGTATCAATGTCTGAAGTGCATATACCTTTTTCAATCCTATTTGAGATATTTTAAACGGTGTCCTGTTCAGGTTTGTAAGTTCTATCTCGTCTGGATCAGCTATTATCAGTTTCTTTGTCCCTGCTAACGCAAAACTAAGTGCAACCCAACTTCCTATTCCACCTACACCTATCACTGATACGGCAGGCGGAATTTTCAGATCCAATTCTTTTTGTCTTTCATATATATCTAACACTTTTTCACCTCCTAAAAAATACAAAATAAAAAATAAATTAATAAGTGCCTGCCTTGTTAACAGGCACAACCTTCACTACCCCGTTTGTTATTGGGAAGTCTGATGACTTCAAGGGTTTTTCGCCGTCTTCGGTCACTAAGAAAGCATTGAAAGACGCTATATTGGCGTCTCTTGCGAGTGCCTTTAGGTTATTCAATGTCAGTTCGCCGTATTCAAACTCCTCGTCTCCCACTATAACCTTAACAGAGGTAGTGGTAGAGGTAAAAGTTTCAGGGTTTGCTTTCCTCGCCATCTGGGTGTCACCTCCCGGGCTTTCGCCCCGACAGGAAAAAAACTCCTGTTTCGTCCGAATTCCACGGACTCGTCAGGGGGCTTTCCATTTAAAACCGCAATCTTTACATTTATAATAATTTAAGTGCCTTTCTACGAAGTATGATTTACACACTGGGCATTGCAGACTCCACATGATAACACCTCAGTATGGTGGCATTTTCCTGAAATGAAGTGAGAAACAGTCGTCATTTCTTACTATGTGTTTAAGTTCGTAGTATTGATCTTTCATATACTTACTTATAGTTTCAATAAGGTCTGTTTCTATGACGTTTGTATAAATATCGATAATGAAGATGGGTATCCACGCATCAGGAGAAGAGTCTGAATGCAGTCTATAGGATATAAGGTTCTCGTTTATGTTATGCTGGTGCAGAAATCTTGCAATATCTTCCAAATCTATCATATATATTATACCTCCTGCGGTTTCCCGCTACACAGGATAAACCTGTGTTTCGGGGAGTAACCATCTCCCCTCGTCAGGCGGGATTACTGTTTTTCCTTTTTAAAACATTTTCAAGTTCTTCGTCCGAATATAATTGAAAGTCAAGTTCATAACTTCCTATTTCATAAACAATATCTGGATTTATGTCAGTGCTTTCCAGTTCTTTTTCTGACAATTCCTGAATTTTCTCTAATTTTCTTAAGTAATCATAAGCCTTCTGCTCTGTTTGAAAAATACCTATAACTTTGATGCCATTATCAGTAAAAAAATTATACGACTGAGATTTATAATATACAACCCAGATTTTCAAGATAAAACACCTCCTTTTCACAATACTGAAATTTAAAAGGTCTGGGAAATCAATTCCCAGACAGTTGAAAAATTTCGATAAAAAAAGCCCTGTATTTCTACAGGGCTAAAA
>ERZ1669250.770-NODE-770-length-12638-cov-4.113884_pt1 | contig 12638 bp, 10 predicted proteins | sample MGYA00579295_ERZ1669250 | MGnify/ENA primary metagenome ERZ1669250 (study PRJEB41166, sample SAMN08046056) | hot springs metagenome | biome: hot spring; feature: acid hot spring; material: thermophilic sediment; isolation source: thermophilic sediment from acid...
AAATTATAGCTAATAATTCTTATGCTATGGATATAATTTAAAACTTATCATTAAAAGGATTTATTAAATTTTATTATACAAATTTATATAATCATAAAATAATTTAGTAGGTGCCCACTCTTTTAATTTGTGGATTAAGGCAATTCCTTATTGTATAAGGAAATTGTAATAATCAATACATAAAAAGATTGCAAGTTTGATTTATGAATAATACTAAAAAAGGATAATAAGTTAAAAGAGATAAAAAATATGGGTGAACAAAATGCCTATATTGTGTTTGCTAAGGCATGGCGAATCATTATGGAATAAAGAAAATAGATTTACAGGATGGGTTGATGTTCCATTAACAGATAAGGGCAGGGAAGAAGCAATTAGAGCGGGACTTCTTTTAAAAAATTATAGGTTTGATGTCGCTTATACAAGTAAATTAGAAAGGGCCATAGAAACTTTAGACTTAGTTTTGCTTACGCTGGGTTATAAAATTCCAGTTATTAAAGATGAACATTTAAATGAAAGGCATTATGGAGATTTGCAAGGTTTAAATAAAGAGGAAACAGCTAGGATATATGGAGACGATCAAGTAAAATTATGGAGAAGAAGCTATAAAGTAAGACCTCCTAATGGAGAGAGCTTAGAGGATACACAAAAAAGAACGGTACCATTTTTTAAAAACACAATAATGTTAGATTTAAGGAATGGTAAAAATGTTTTAGTTGTTGCTCATGGTAATAGTTTAAGATCAATAGTCATGTATCTTGAAAATATATCCGAAGATGACATACCTCACCTAGAAATACCAACGGGTTTACCCATAATATACGATGTTTATTGGGATGATAAAAGTTATAAATTGATAATAAAGTCTAAGAATGTTTTAAAATAGTTAATGTTCTATTCCTAATTCTTTTAGAATTTCTATTACATTGTTATCAATGTTTTTTGCTATGGCTAAACTTTCATTGTTTAATTTAAAATCCTTTAATATGTCATATATGGTATAATAAGTTATAAGTAATTCTTTGTTTTCATTCTCCCATATTAAGAGCTTTAAAGGTAAAATAACACCAATCCTCATATCTTGATTCATTAATAGGGTGCCATTCCTAGGATTTCCAAAAATATATAGTATTGATCTATTTATTTTCATTCCAACGCTGCTAGCATTTTTCGTGTGATCTATAATGGCAAAAATCTTCATACCCTTTTTTATTATAATACTTTCAAGTTTAATTTTTAATTCATTAAATTCATATTTTGATTTATATGTTAATATCAATATACCACCAAAATTATTAATTTTTTAAAGAATTTAAACTTTTCTAATAATAACTATTTCTCTGTTTAATCCATTATGGACAAACATATCATGGATTCCAACTATTTTATATCCTAAATCCTTTGCGATTATATATGGTTTTTCACTTGAAGGACCAGCATAAACTAAGTATGAATTTCTCTTAAGTATTCTTAAGCTTTCTTCTAGGAATAATTTTGTTAAATTGTAATATCCTCTCTTCTTTGTTGATGTAGCTCTACCGTAAGGAGGATCTGTTGCTATGGAATCAATACTCTCATCTTTTAAAGGCATTTTTGAGGCATCATGTCTTGCAACTAGAAAAGATTTGCAGCATTTAATGCTTTTCATATTCATTATGGAACCATTAACCATGTTTGCATCTAAATCCATGCATATTGAATGAGAAGCATTTAATGAGCATGCCTCTAATGCTAAACTGCCTGTTCCACAAAATGGGTCTAAAAATATGGAATTACTAAGTCTTGATAAATTAACCATAACTCTCGATAACTGTTGATCTATTTGTCCAGGTCTGCTGAAAACTCTGTTTTCAATTCTGCTCTTATATGAATTATCCTGACTTGAAATGAGTAAACCAACTAAGATTATACCTTCTGTGATTATTATTCTAACAACATTATTCGATCTGGGATTTGCATTAATTCCTATTTTATCAAGTGCTCTAGAAAGATTTATTTCTAAATCTGGGATGTTTACATCAAAAGATAACCCCCTATATCTATATCCTTTAACTCTAGCCTCTTTTATTTCGAATTCCTTTAATTTCTTTGCTATGTCATAATAATCGATATTATTGATATCGTACAAATCTATTAAATAACCAATTTCTTTAATATAACCCGATCTATTAACAATGTTTGTATCTAGTGAGCCTTCCATTATGGAAACGCCATCAAAATTGTAGACAATTTTTGCATTAGAAGTTATTTCTATTAATGACTCAAGTTCAGCCAATGGAAGTGTCGGATGAATTCCTGAGAGCAATGCGTAGTATTTTCCCAACTTTAACACCTTTTAACTTTAAACTCTTCTTCTCCACAGAAAAAAACTATAAACCCTAATTATATAAGAAATTGTGGTGCCGCCGTAGCTCAGACCGGTAGATCCCTGCGTGGGAACCGATAGCGCTGGCCTTGTAAGCCAGTGGTCGCGGGTTCAAGTCCCGCCGGCGGCTTCATTTATAGTGGAAGTTATATTTTACATTTAAAGGAAAACTGGTCTAGCATAATTACTTCTTTAATTTAACATATCAGATAATGGGTAACAGAGAACTTAAGTTAAACACTGCATAATGTATTTTGGTTTCATCTATCTATATATAAATTCGGAATGAAATAAATTATTATAGAAAGGTGAAGTATTTTGGCCAATGTAAAGACCGTAAAGTTTTTAGCGCCCTTATTTCTAATAATACTGATTACCATTATTGTGCTTACTAATATTTCTTATAGGAAAGTTACTCAAGAAGTAGTTAGTCAAGGAAAAAGCAATAGTACAATACTAGTGAGTAATATATCGGCTAACAGTAGCTTACCTGTATATGTGGTGGGATCTCAACAGTTGCTAAAATCCATTAATAATGCTTTTAGCAGCGTTGGTCTTAGTCCTCCTGTTATGAGTATATCTATTCAGCAGTTGCAGCAAACACCTAACGATAGTATCATTATAGTTGACTGGAATTATGTAAACTCAAGCATTGTTAAAAGTGATCCAAGCAATATCATTATATTAAACCTTTCAAGCTTCACTGTAAATGAACTCAGCATGCTTATAAGAAGAGGAGACTTGGTAACAATTTTTGCAAATGCTACATATAGTAAAGTTGCGGAATTTTTATTGGGTTATGCTTGGGCTAAGGCTTCTAATGAAGTTGCTATGATTGACTTTCCTGACTCAAATCCTTATTTTTTCAGCATACCTCTTGTACCTTTAAATTCCCAAGAGGCAGTACTTTTTGTTGCTAAGTGGGTAAGACCTGGGGGGTTTATAATAGGACCGGTTTATCTATCTCAATTCCCAGAGTTCTATATAAATCTTTTACTTGGCCTAGGACAACAAGGTAATGCTGGAATATCAGGCAATGATCCCTTGGATCCATGTTATGCGGCATATGAGAACTTTACATCAGGTAATAGTCCCACAGCAACTGCAACAAAAGAAAACTATACATTCTTTTGGGCGGCCCCAGAGTTTGGTTCTACCTTTCCACAATATGGAATCCCAGGATATAGTGATGGTAATGGAACATTTTATTGGGACACATGTATCGAAGTTCCTCATGGTATATATACGAGCTTGAGCGTTTCTTCGATGGTTATAAATAATGTGATAGGGTATGAAAGCTATTTAGAAAGTCCTACAATGTATAATAATAACGGAAGGGAAGAACGGCAGACTAGTGCTATTGACTACTATTATGGCTATCAGATGTATGAGAAAGGAAACAATAACGCCTTTATAATAGAACCTGGTGGCAACCTATATGGTACAAGCTGGTTCCCAGCACTTACGTCAGAGATCTCTGGTTATAGTATATCAATAGCCCTTGGATCAAGCCTTCCAACAGTAAATGTAGGAATAACGGTACCAATTGGTTCTGAGTATATAGGTGGTTCAGCCAATCCAATGAAAACAATTAATGTAGGCGGAACAATGGTTTATATAGACAACATTACTTGGGTTTTTAATTTTGAAGGCTCTAGTGTTTCCGGTAAGGCCTTTAGCAACGAATTCTTAGATAATACTCCTCCGACTATAATTCTTCCTAACTTTTCACCTACTAGCTATTCAATAAAAAATTACTCTGTTACATTTAATGTTGACTTCTCTAATTATGCATTGTCTTGGTATTTACCAAGAGCACGCACCACTCCTCTTTTCACATACGAGTCTATATGGACTAACGTCAACTGGTACCTAGTTATTGTACCGCAATCGTCCAGCCTGGCAAACTTTACAGGTGTTACAGGTCTGTTTCTGTCTTCACAATGGCCAAATTCATATGTCTCAGGAGTATCTTCAGGTAGTAATTATCCGGACTGGAATTACTCTAGTTGCACGGGATAGGACTCCTGATAATAAAATTTTGTTTCTATTAAGTTTAATGTCTTTATTGTTAATATGCTGTCTTAAAAGATAAGAGTCTTGGAGATCTTGAGCCTTTTTTCTTTAATAGTAAAGGGTTATTGTTTGTTCCTATGCTTTCGAAACTTTAAGATTATTTTAGTGTACTATATTCACGCTCTCTTAATTTTTATGAAAACTATATGGACGTTTACTTTCCTATAATCAGATCTTTTGACAAAAAACGACAAGCCTCCCCCTTCCAGGGGCAAAATAAAAATTGTAAATTCTAAAACGTTTTAAAGTATAGAAAAATGTGTCCCCATAGGGGGATGCTTGATAAGGGCTCTACATATCCCCGAGTCCCTAGAATCTAGGAGTAGATGGTTCTCCGTGGTGAGGGATAGGGGTAATGGGCTGAAGACCTAGCCATTGGTCTACCGCTAAACGAGTAGAGCGGGGTGGGTAATTCCCACTAGCAATGAAGTGATGAAAATGAAGGCGGTAAACCACAAACCCATGATCTCCCTGAGGGAACCTCGCCCTTCAGGGCGGAAAGAGGTCAGTTCAATCAAAACCCCTTTTTAACTCTCAATACTAATTCGCTCTCAAGTTTTGCAATGAATTGTTTTTATTAATGTACTTCCTAAATGGTATCCTTTTTATGTAACCGCATTTAACACATCTAATGGTTAAGTAGTGCATTTTTCCTTGGGATTTAATTCTTACGCTTGATGTAATGCCAGGCACTAATGTTACATGGCAATTTTTACAGATACTTCTCTTGATATTTAAAGGTATTTTGACTTTGTTTTTTAAAGATATTCTAAAAATTAATTCATTTAATTCTCTAGCATAATCAATATTTCCTTTGATAGTTTCCTGGCTTGATATGTTGTACAAAATTTCTATTCTTTCATGTACAAGTTCCTCAAGTTTAGCTTTCTTGGATCCCTTCTTTAACTTGCTTTTCTTCAATTTTCTTCAACTGCCTATTGTACATTTCTATTAACTCCTGTTCTGTTGTAGCATCCTCAGGACCTTTATCTTCTCTCCAATTTAAAAATCTTGGGAATCTAATAGATAATCCAGCGCCTTCTTTTAATTTATTATAGCAGCATGTATGCAATGGAGATAACGTAAGTTCTGCTCCAATTATTTCCGCAACTTTTACTGGTTCAAACCAAAGATCTGGTTCTATACTAGAATCAACCCTTGGATGCTTATGATCAATTATATAAGGCTTAAACAAATCATACATCTTGTTTAGATCATCATCAGTATAACCGCTCCCTACTTTACAAACTGTTCTAAAAACATCTTTATCTGGATCATAGGCTGCGAAAAGTAGTGTGCCAATCTTTCCTCCTCTTCTTCCTCTACCGTAAAATCCTCCTACAGCAACCAGATCAACAGTATCCGTCATTTCGCTCTTGTAATCTCTCTTCAGTTTTATCCAAAGCCAACCCCTAACTCCAGCTCTATAGATGCTTTCATCATGAACGGCCTTTACCATAACACCTTCAGCACCTTCTGATATGGCAGTTAAAAAGAAGTTCCATAAGGTTTTTGAATCACTAGCCTCAATATATTTTGCTATGTTGACTTTTTCATTTTCTTCAACAACACTTTCTAAAGCTTTTCTTCTATATGGTAAAACTCTTTTGGTTAGGTCTTCATCTTCGTTAAGCAAAGCATCGAATAAAAACGTCTTAACAGGGATCTCTTCAACCATTTTCTGTATATCATATTTTCTTCTTCTGTGCATTAATTCCTGGAATGTTCTTAACTCTCCAGTATCGGGATCATAAGCAACAATTTCACCTTCTAATATGGCTTTATTAGCCTTTACGCTTTTTTTAATAGCTTCTACAACATCAGGATACATGTCAGTTATATCCTCAAGTCTCCTAGAAAAAATTTTTACCTTATCTCCATCCTTATGAAATTGGCCTCTTTCTCCATCATACTTATATTCAACAAAGGCTTTTCCATTAACCTTTTGCAATATTTCTTCTGGGTCGCTTAATCTCTCAGCTAGCATAGGTCTTATAGGTGTTCCTATTTCAGGTTTTAGCTCTTTAATTGAATCAATCCCTTGTTTTGCAATTATTGTTGCTATTTCGCCTAGATCAGCTCTTAGATTATAGGCTCTTTCCACTACATCTCTATATGAATTGCTACCCCCATAAGAAATTGAAAGAGCATCTAAGATTGTTGCATCACCTACACCTAATCTTAATCTGCCTTCTAAGAATCTCACAATATATCTTGCCTCAATTGGTTGGGCATCCTTTAATAATCCAGCTATAAGCCTAAGCTTTAAATCCCTACTGCCTTCTCCTTGAGAATAAGCAATTTTTAAAAAAGTATCAAAAACCCTGCTAACCGTTAAGTAGTTTTGTTCGCCTCCAATATATGCTATAAGACTGCCTTTCTTTTGCTTTCCTTGAGAAAAATTTTCTGCTAGTTTTCCTAAATCGCCTACGGTATTATATAATTTGTTAATTTCTTGTTCAGATTTTCCAAAAGCTAAAGATAATGCCTGGACTATGAGTTTTTCTCCTATACCAAGTTCTGGTATATCTTTCCAATCAGGACCAAGCCTACCTTGGATTAAATATACTACCTTTCCAATAACTTCAGGTGGAGAATCCTTTATTAAATTAACAAGTAGTTGAGTTAATGCTATTCTTGATGTTATTTTTTCCATGTTATCAAAAGTTTCTGCCACCTTACTAAAAGGAAGATCTTTTTGAACTTGTTTGCTCATATTTATCCCCTTTTATTATTATGTAATTCTATGCCTATAAACTGAAATACTGCAAAAAGAATTTTTTATAATTCAGAATCTAAATTATTAAATTTCACCAGATGCTATAGATATGCTAACTCCCTTGCCAGTTTCTATACCGAAAATATGCCATATAATTGCAGCAACAGCTCCAATACCCCATATTATTACTGCTATCATAAGAAATTCTGAAAGAGCATTTGGAGAACTTGGATTTGGAATTAAATAAATTAGGGGAATATATGCACCAATAGATACTGCTCTTGCTAATGCTGTTAGTTTCCCTCTATGTTCTGTGGGCCAAAGTTCTCCTTTTAATGTGTCTTCAGTCATATAGTCTATTTGAACGAACGCATAAAAAGCAATCAATAAAAACCAGAAAATTATTAAATTTTTACTCCAAATGTTTAATGTTAATGCTATTATTAACATAAGTAAAGCTACTGCGACGCTTGATATAGTTAAAAACATTTTTCTACTGTATTTGTCTCCAGTTAAACCAAGAAAACCTGCGGCAAAGCCTGCAACTCCAGCTATTAAGACTATATAAGGGAAAAGAGAAGGGAAGAATAAAGGTGCTAAAGTATAAGCCATAAATCCGTAACCTACTGCATTCGAAAAAGCAATTAATGTTACTATAACTTCTTTAAACCATAATGGAAGTTTTTTATCTGATTTATTGTTATCTTCAATTTTAGGATCTTTAGGATCAATATTTGTTACGGAGGCATTGACCAAAATTTTTTGACTTTCTTTAATAGCATCATCTTTTTTACCAACTTTTTCTAGCCATCTAACCGATTCTGGCATCTTCATTCTAAGAAAAATTAACACGATAAGAGCCAATAAAACAGCTGTACCTGCCATAAGTCTTCCAAAAAATATTGTTGTAGATATGCTTATGAAACTTACAGCAGCTGTAATTACACTTGCTAATGCTACAAAGTCCATTAGCATCATCATGGCTTTGCTTCTATGCTTTCTTGGGAAAATTTCGTGGGCCATAGTCATAATGTTGTTCATTTCAGATCCAGCAGCTGCTAATAATAATGCGAGAGATATTAAGACTAAAGCATAGTTAACGCTTAAAGTTAATAATATACCTCCAATTGCATACATGGCCATAGAATAAATAAACGTCTTTTTTCTACCCACTTTATCTGATATATATCCCCCGATAGAAATTCCTATAACAAGCCATAAATATGGCCATGAAAACAGTAATTTTTCTAAATAGAGAGGAACCTGATACCAATAAGAGGCAATAAATGCAAGTGAAAAAATGTATCCCTCAAGCAATAAACCGACAGCAAACGCTGCAAATGTTATTGTATGAGTTTTAGTCCAAGGTATTTCCTCTATCAGCTTCGACCTATTCTCAACCATTAAGAATTTCACCAATAGATTTTTCATTATTTTAATATATAAATTTAACTATTAGATTCATTAACTAATTTATATAATAATGAAAAAGATTATATTTAAATTTAGTTTTAATAGAGTTTATTTTTGATAAAAAAATTAATTCTGGACAAGCTATAGAAAGGAATTTATGAAGCTAAAAATAATAGATTTCCCTATAATTAATAGTAGGGAGAAGATTTTGAAAATTGAAGTAAAAGAAGTAGAAATAAAAACCAATGATAGAATAGAAATCATAGATATAACTGATAGAATAGAAAATATTGTCAAGGAAAGTAGTTATAGTAAAGGAATTTTATTGCTATACGTTGAACACACGACATCTGCTATAACCATAAATGAATATGAACCAAATTTAGTTGATGATTTAAAGAAAATAATAATCGATATATTCAAGCCTGGAGGAAATTGGCATCATAACGAAATAGACAACAACGCTCACGCTCATCTTGCTTCTAGTTTCATAGGAAACTCTAGAGTATTATTTATAGATTCAAATAGAATTGTTATGGGTACATGGCAGAGGATATTATTTATAGAGCTTGATGGGCCTAGAAAGAGGATGATAAAAATTGTCTACATGGGAGAATAAGGGCTTTCCTTATGATGAACTGAGACCAGGTCAAAAAGAAATTTCTGATTTAGTAAAAGATGCTGTAGAGAAGAATAGCATAGCTATAATAAATGCGCCTACAGGTTTTGGTAAAACAGCAGCAGTTATAAAAGGAATCATTGAAAGTAAAGCAGAAAAGGTGTTATGGTTAGTAAGAACTGTAAATGAAATAGACTCTATAATAAGAGAGTTGAAAAGGTTTAATTTAGATTATTCATTTTTATTTAGTGCAAAAAGAACTTGTCCCTTATTTAAAAATCAAAACGACAATACTATTTCTTCAGAAGATTTCTGGGAAAACTGCAGGCTTGCAAGAATAAAGGGCTTATGTAATTATTATACAAAAAGTATTGAAATAGATAACAAGGAGATTTGGGAAGTTATTGAAAAAATGGAAACATTTAGTAGTATTGAACAAGCAAATGCTATATCAAATAAAATAAAATCGTGCCCATTTTTTTCATTAGCTGAGTTATCAAAAGATACTAGATTTATAATAGCAACATATCCATACTACTTTAAAGATGAAATATTTGAAAGAGTTTTAGATTTTTTAGATTTAGAAAAATCTGTTGTTGTCGTTGATGAAGCTCATAGTCTTATGAATGCCCATAGCATATTGGAAACAAGCATAACTTTAAGAGATATAGAGCAATCGCTAAGTGAAATTAAGGAATACGGATATTCAAATACAGAAATAGAAAAGATAATATCTAATCTATATAATACAGCTAAGGACTTGAAACCAAAATTAGACAATGCAGTAAGAAGAGTTGAAAAGGAAAAGTTTAATGAGTCTTTGAATTATATAGACATAATTTCAGATGTAGCGGAAGAAATAAGAGATAAAAAATTTCAAAAATTTTATAATTTAAATTATAGTATAAAGGTTTATTTAACTCATTTGCTCTCATGGCTATTGAGCCTTAAAAATGATTATTCTTATTTATTTGTATCAACAGAAGATAATATTTATAGATTGATATCAACTCCTCTTGACCCTTCTGAAGTAGTTAATAAGCCATTGCAGAAAGTAAAATCTGCAATTTTGATAAGTGGTACTATACCTCCAGGGGATTTTGTTGGTGAAATGTTAAACATTAATAAAGAAAGAGTATTTTTTGATGCTGAAATAATGCTAGGCATTAAAGGTAGAATAGGGAAAAGCTTAACTATAGTATCAGGAGATGTCTCTACTCTGTATAAAACTAGAGGAGAAAGCATGTATAAGAGGATTTCATATTACTTAAACCAAATAGGTAAACTAGAAGGTATAAAACTATTTGTCTATCCGAGCTATGAATTGATGGATAAAATAAGTAAGGGGTTAAGCGATCAATTTAATTATATAAATGAAGGTAAAAATACATCGTTAGAAGAAGTAATAGATCAGGCTTCGAAAAATGATGGACTCATAATTAATGCAGTTGCTGGAGGCAAGATAACTGAAGGAATAGAAATTACTAATAATGGAAGAAGCAAAATAAAGGTGGTGACTATAATAGGAATTCCATATCCTCAAAGAGATGCCTATTTAACAGCACATGAAGAAATTCTATCTAAAAGGCTTGGACTAAGTAAAACTAAATATTACTTATATAAGGTTGCTGCATACGTTAGAATAAAACAGGCTTTAGGAAGGGCAATAAGATTTCCAGATGATAAAGGAGTCTACTTTTTGCTTGATTATAGGTATTTATATGGAGAGATAAAGAAACTATTAAGATTAAAATACAATAAGGTAACTAAAAATATTGATGAGTTTAATGAGGTTATGCCAGAAGTAGTTAATTTTCTTAAAGATTAGCTATATTTTTAATTTTTGCAATAACATTTTGATTTAAAATTATTTCAGCATAACTTCCTAAATACAAAGGTCCAGGATTTATATAAGTTGTTTTGTTTATTTCTTTAATGCCCTGACTTTCATGTATATGGCCGAAAAGGTGTAGCTTAGGTTTTATAAATTCAGATAATTCTTTTAATTCTTTTAATCCTGCCCTTATTTTAAAATAGGTCATATCTAGTATTCCATAAGGTGGATTATGAGAAATAAGTATATCAATTTTATAATTTGATTTTGTCAGCTCATTTCTTAAAGATGTAATATTAGTCCTTGGGTCTATACCTCCTATGCCTGCAATAGTTATATTATTAATTCTTTTAATTTTTCCATCTAATAATATACCATTTTTTGATAGAAGTTTCATTATAGAAACGTCATCCATGTTCCCCGATACTGCGAAGGTGTTGTTAGCGTTTGAAAATAATTCAGCACTTTCTAAGCATTCAAAATCTCCTGAAGAAATAAGTATATCATAATTTAGTTTTATTATTTTGTTTAGCATTTCGTTGTTGCAATGTATATCGCTGATATGAATTATATTTATTTGCAATTTTTACCCCTTTATAATTATAATTATTGATAATAAAAAATTTATTTGCAAGTAGAAACAATTAATAATAAAGTTATTCAAATCTAACTCTTTTTATAAAGCTGCTCAACCTTTGCATTGCCATTTTTCTTACATTATTATTTATTTTTGCTTCTTCTAATGCATTTCTTAAAAATTCTATCGCTTCTTTGGCTGTTTTTGCATCAAATGGATATGGAATGCCATCTTTACCACCAATTGCGAATGAGTAACTGAATGGATCCAAAGTTAAGTTAACAGGATCTTTATGAGATACTGGGACAGAATATATTACATCAGATATTAAAGATAACGCTCTAACCAATTGTGGTCCAATTTTAGGTGTTAATGCTAACTCGATATCATTAATTGGGGGATTTTTTGCAATTTCATTAACTGCTTCCAGTAATTTTTTTGAGGGGATAATTGGATAATAATATTTGTTTATTTCGATTCTTTTCATTTGTTGTTCTTCCATAAAATAATCTAAAGATTTTTTGCCTAAGAGATTATTTGCTTGTATTAAATTGTTTCTAAATTTTTCTCCTCCTTCTGATAATAAATCAATAAATAACTTCCTGGCATTTCTGCTTTTTTCTGATGTTACGTCAACTATATTTTCGGTTTTAATTCCCGTAATTCCACTATTAGGTGCTTCTAAGGAAAATTTATCTACATGATATCTTCTAGCCATCAGATTTTCTTTATTCATACCTTGCTGAATGACCAATATATTTTTGTTGTTAGTTGATATTATTACTGAATGAATATAAATTTCATATCCGTCTAACAAGAATGATGAATCTGCCCTAGCAGCAACTTTACTAAATTTTATTATGTTATTAGAGTCTAAATCAAATTTTTTTGAAAAATAATCGGCTTCTTCCCTAATGTTAAGCATATGCTTTCCTTTGCCTCCTAAGACTAGAAATCCCAAATCATTTATTTGCGAGATATTCTTTAGCAAAGATAATAAAACATAAGTACTTCAACTGCTATCACAATCCATACCTA
>ERZ1669250.772-NODE-772-length-12627-cov-2.952832_pt1 | contig 12627 bp, 11 predicted proteins | sample MGYA00579295_ERZ1669250 | MGnify/ENA primary metagenome ERZ1669250 (study PRJEB41166, sample SAMN08046056) | hot springs metagenome | biome: hot spring; feature: acid hot spring; material: thermophilic sediment; isolation source: thermophilic sediment from acid...
TCAATGCTCAAATTATATTGCTTTAATGTTCTATTGTTGAATATCAAAAAACCAGTCTCATAGCTGCTTGAAACATTTCTAGCATATGTATTATTTGGTATTATAAGCTCTATATTTATATTATCGAAACTTATATTTAGAGAGCCACCTTCTGTTCCATTTATAAATTTATTAGTTTCTTTTAATAAATAGAGATATTTTGAGCTGTTTATTGTAGTTTTTGATTTACTTATTGTTACATTAATTGTTGCTATATTTGATGATGGATCATTACCATTAGCCTCTAATTCTATTTTGTAATTACCTGTTGTTGTAGAATTGTTTGTTTCTATTAATATAGTACCATTGAATGGTGGTATTCCAGAAATTGGATTAATAAATATGTTTATACCATTCTCATTTAATTTAGTTGTATTTAATGCCTTTATATAAGTAGTCCACGGTTTTCCGCTGCTTAATGAAACAAAATAACCTATTGTTGCACTTGAACCTTGATTTATTGTTATATTTGGTTTGCTTATGCTTATTACGCTAATACCTGTTTGGGCATAATTTATAAAAGCGAATAAAAGAAATATAAGATAAAAAAGCTTAATTCTTTTCATAAAAACTCTTAATAATGTAATATATAAAAATATTTTTATATTACTTCAGAAATGTAATTTATATTATTAGATTTAGGTGTTATCTTGTTTAGTTACAATTTATACTATGAAAAACCTATAAGTAGCTTAGATAGAATAGAAAAGATATTTAGCAAATATGGCTTAGTTAAAGGTAATAAGCCAGATGTAATTTTTGCTATAGGTGGTGATGGCACCTTTTTAAGGGCAGCAGCAAACTTTAGAAGTAAATTAATAATGCCAATAAAAACAGAAGAAAGCATAGCGAAATTAATAAGATATGGCATTAATGATTTGCCAAAAGTATTAGATAAAATAGTAAAAGGTAAGTATAAAATTGTAAATGAGCCATTAATAAAATGTATAGTAAACAAAAATAGTTTTTATTCAGTAGGAGATTTCTATTTTCAAAGAGGAAGAGAGAATTTTGCTTTAAGATATAAAATAAAAATAAAAAATAAGAAAAATGTTATAGATATAAAAGGAATTGGAGATGGATTTATAGTTGCAACTCCGATGGGATCAACAGGTTACTTTAGCTATGTAGAGAGGCTTTTAAAGAAGAGAGTAAAAAGAATAAATAGTTTTGTTTTTGAGCACATATTGCCTTATCATATAGAAGAACGCATAAACGGAAATAAGAGAGATGCTAGATTAAGAATAAGATTGGATAAAGGTTTCGTACTAGAAGCATATCCAGAAAGGAATTTAGATCAATGTATATACTCCTCATCTTTTGTTGGAAGATGTATAAGGATAAGTCAAGGTGAGAAATTTATAATAACGGATGCAAAAGAGAAAGTCAGCATTATAGATATTTAATGGGGGCACAGGGAGTCGAACCCTGGTCTCCACCTTGTAAGGGTGACGTCCTACCGTTAGACTATGCCCCCTTTTCAAATTCATTTAATAGATTAATTGCTTTTTCTAATATCTCTTGTGGTGCAAGACTTACAAATCTAACATAATCCTTCATACCAAATCCTGAACCAGGACTTAAATACAAGCTCTTTTTAATCAATAACTTATATACGAAATCTTTATCATCTTTAACTTTAAATATCTTTTTATCTATAGATGCAAAAATATAAAATGCCCCTCTTGGTCTAACTGCATGCATACCTCTTATTCCATTTATACCATCTGTTAAGAAGTTTGTTCTCTTTTCTATTTCTTTTCTCATTTTATATATTTCATTTTTATGTTCTTTTTCATCATCTAGAGCATAAGCCATTGCATACTGCGCGGGTGTATTAGATGATATTCTCAAAGATGCTAATTTTATAAAAGCATCTAATAATTTGTTTGATAAAGAGTCTTTATTTGGAAAGATTGCATAGCCTAACCTAAAGCCTGTTGCATCGTAATCTTTTGAAAAGCCATTAAAAATTATATATGGTTGATCATCAACAAATTCACTTATACTATGGAATTTTGCGCCATTGTAAACTATTTCATCATAGATTTCATCGCTTATTAGCAATATATTGTTCTTTTTTGCTATTCTAGCGATTTCATCAAGTTTATCTTCACTTAAGACAGCTCCTGTTGGATTATTTGGATTTATTAGGACCATGTATTTTATTTTTTTATTTTTTGCTATTTTTTCTATTCTTTTTGTATTTATTGTCCATTCATCGTTTATTTCTTCGTATTTATCAAATATTATTCTTGCTCCTCTCATTTTTGCAAAAGGTATATAAATTGGATAAAAAGGAGACAAGATTAAAACATTATCATTTTTGTTTATATATGCATTATTTAGAAACATTATGGCTTCACTAACTCCATTTGTAATTATTACCCTTTCTTCATCAAAATCTAGATTATATAAATTATGATATCGCTCCTTTATCTTATTTCTTAGTTCACTTACTCCTTCAATTGATGAATAATTCGTATGGCCTTCATCTAATGCTCTCTTATACGCTTCTATTATATGTTTTGGTGTTTTGAAAAATATTGCCGGATCCCCTTGATTTAACTTTATTATTTCTTTACCTTGTTTAATTAATCTTTCTACTAATAAATCATATTCACTTATTGGATTATGTGCATATTTAACAATTTCTGCAAGTCTGACATTCATAAAATTACCATAAATCTATAATACAGTTAATTTAATGAATTTTTGAGCCTTCTTTCATATCCTTATCTAAACATAATAGAGATATATTTCCACTTTCATCTTCAGCTGCTAATAGCATACCTTGCGATTCTACATGTGCGATATCTTTTGGGTCTAGATTAGCTAAATATATAATTTTTCTACCAAGTAGATCATCTTTTTTGTATTGATTAGCTATTGCTGATACAATTGTTCTAATCCCTAAATCACCTACATCTAATTTTATTATATACATCGGTTTTTTGGATTTAGGATGTTCTTCTATTTCTATTATCTTTGCAACTCTTATGTCTAATTTTAGAAAATCATCTATACTAACCATATCTATCTTTTTATAAAATAAAATTTTTATTGTTTGGTGCTTTGCTTATATACAAAACCCCTATATAAAATTCTTTTTTTAATCTTATTTGGATTAAGCTCATCTATTATGATATTGCTTGCTTTAATTGCCTTTTCCCTTTCATCGCATGCAAATATATCTAGGCTTACATACTTTAATTCAGGCCAAGTGTGAATTGATAAATGACTAGCGGCTAGTAGCGTTATAGAAGTAAAACCTTTTGGATTAAATTTATGGTATAGAGTACCATAAGATACTAGATTGCTTTTGCTAAGTGCTTTATTTACTAGGCTATTCATAAATTTTACATTATCTATTTTCTTTTCATTGCATCCATAAAGATCTACAATTATGTGTATTCCTTTTTCCTCTTTCATAAGACCACGTAAAATTTAAAAAAGAATAAACTTTAATTAGTGATTAAATAAATCTTTAATTATTCTACAACATATTTTCTGCCTCTCCAAAATATCTCTTTTTTATTTTTTGCTATAATTAGATTTATTAAATAGATAAATGGCATTATTATAAAAGCTACTATAATCTTAAAATTAATTTTCTTGATTCTTTTATAACCAACAATTATACTCTTTATTAAATGCGAATAAAAGAAGATAAATATGGGATTATAAATTATAAAAATACCTCCTAGCAGTATAAGTATTATTTCAGCGCTATAATAAGCTATACCAAAATAAAACATCTTGTTTGAACCCAATAAAGTAAAGAAAGTCTGTCTATTGCTCCATTCAAAAAAAGATGAGAAGTTTTCTTTAGTGTAAACATATGCTATATCTTTTGAATAAGCAATCTTCATATTCTTATCTTTTACTCTTTTTGTTATACTTATATCGTCAGATAGCGCATATTTTGATTTTGAAAGATAGTAAAAAAGTTTTTTGTCTATTATCTCTCTTTTAAATGCAAGAGACCCGCCCCAGCCAAATCTTGTTTTTTCATTTTCAACTAAACTAATCCCAACTAATCCCCAGACCTCTTTTGCATAAGACCAAAAATTATTTTTGATTGGTTTAAATATTGGAAATGTTGTAGAAGCGCCATAACCTCTGCAATTCAAATTACTTATTAAACTATTTAGCCAATTCTTAGTTATTGATACATCAGAATCTAATATTATATATGCATCGTAGTTGTTGTATTTTTTAAGTGCATAGATAATAGCTCTTGTTTTGCCACTGCATTTACTACATCTACCCTTTACTAATAAAATTCGCATTCCTAAATCTTTTGCTAACTTATAAGCATAATCTTTCTTTGAATCAACTAATACTAGTAAATTTCTTTTGCCAATATATTTAATTGCCTTTTTGAAATTCATTTTAATGCTTAAATCCTTACCACGAGCAGGTATTAATACCAATATATTGAGTATTTTTTTATTATCTACTTTACATAATTCATTGGGTCTATTTTTCAAATTATATATGTCAACTATAGTCATTAAAAGCCAAATTAGTACTAAGAAATATAGCAGCATTAGAGTTATATAAAAAGAAAAAATTTTATTTTAGTAAGATAAATGACAAATTTAGTAAAATACTTAAATTTTTAGTATTATACTAAAAATATATGTATCTAACAAAAAGAGAAAGAGACTGCTTAATGGTTATAGGAGATAATAAGAATGATTTCCCTATTCGATTGAGTGATATTTCTAAAAAGATGAAATTAAGTGCTCCAACAGTATATAATTTATTAAAGAGATTAAAAGACAAAGGTTTAATAAATGAAAATAGGGGATTAGTAATAATTACAAGTTTTGGTAAAGAAATACACTCTAATATTATATTTGCACATAGATGCTTAGAATGCCTATTTAATGAAATTGGCCTAGATAAAAAGTTTTCTTGTAATGAGGCATCTAAAATAGATTATCTATTAAATAATGAACTAATAATAAAATTATATAATCATATTGGAAGACCAAAAACATGTCCTCATGGAAAGCCCCTAGTGGTTTAGATGATTATATTTGATTCATTTCTAAATTTTAATACTACAAATATCTCTATATTAGAGGCAATTATAATATCATTGATTCTTGGTATGCTTCATGGTATAACACCAGATGAACATACTTGGCCAATAACTTTTTCATATGCTGTAGGTAGTTATAGTACAAAAAAAGGAGTAAAAGCGGGATTCTTCTTTTCGGCAGGTTTTACATTGCAAAGAGCAATACTTACAGAATTAGCATATTTTGCGTTAATCTCTATATTTGAGACTTCAATTGCATTTGGAATAACATATATAATAGTAGGATTGGCTATGGCTCTAGCGGGTTTATATATAGCTAAAAGAGGTTATTATTTACATTGGCACTATATCGAAGAAAAATTAGGTGATATATTTAAAATCCATAAAAAGAATAGCAAGTACCAGAAATTAGAGTTCGAGCATAAAATAAATCCAATCAATTCAAAAGATTCATTAATTTTAAAAGAAGTCCCTCTTAGACTTGCATTTGTGCATGGATTAATAGCAGGCTTTGGTTTTGGGGCATTTGCTTTAATTCTCGTAACTGTCATAACACCGGCAATGCCCGGTCCTTTGTTTGCATGGCTACCAGGATTTATGTTTGGCATAGGTACAATGATTATGCAAATGATCTTTGGTGGCTTATTTGGCACTATATTAAAAAAGAAGAAATCACTAACTCAAGAGGGTATTGCTTTTGTTTCTAAATATATAAGTAAAAATGTTTTGTTTTATGGGGGTTTAGTCTTTTCTGTTGCAGGTATTTTAATTATAATATGGCCAAATATTCTTAATTTTGGTATATCAACTGGTATAAACATACCAAATTTAGATAGCATTGATATTGGCTTTATTTTAGTTGTTGTAGTTGTAGGTATAATAGGCATAATGTCTTATTTATATGGTGTAAAGAAAGCAATAGAACTTGGTTATTATAACAAAAACTAATCTATTGACTTTATTTCATTTAAAAGTTCTGCAATAACCTCTTTATAGTTGAGTTTTCCTGTTTCTATCATATCCATTTTCTCTAATAGCTCTTTTGTTACTTCTTCAGATATTAAGTTTCTGTATTTTGAGTAGAGATATGAATAGATATTTCTGCCTAAGCGAGTTGGTATTAAACCTATCTTTACTTCACTTATATAATTTCTATTCTTTAATGTTGAGATTATAGTAGCGTATGTGCTTGGTCTTCCAATTCCTTTATCTTTCATAATTTTAACAATATCCCCTTCACTATATAGAGGATACTCACTCCTTTGAATATAACCAATTATTTTACCTACCTTTGATATATTTGTTATATCTTTTATTTTAGGTAAGTAAATGTAGTTAGATATTTCTTTTATAGCTTTATCTTTAATATCTATGTATTCACTTATTTTCTTATCAAATTTTTTGCCTTCTGCAATTATTTCTAATTCAACATTTGCTATAACTATGCTTATTGGTTTCATTTGACTTAGTATAAATCTCTTAAATATTAAATTATAAACTTTTAAGTGCTTGCTAGATAATTTATTAATTTCTATCTCTCCTTCTTCTATTAAGCTTATTAGCTTATCAGCGCTTATTGGTTTTGTAGGTCTAATTGCTTCGTGTGCTCCTTCATTGCTCCAAGATCTTGGTTCAAAATATTTCTTGTATTTTTTAGTTCCTAATGTTTCTTTCATAAATTCCTCTGCTATTTTAATACCATAAGAAGAGATTCTAATACTATCTGTTCTATGATATGTAATTAATCCTGCTTCAAATAGATCTTGTGCTACTTTCATTATTTCATCTGTAGTTAGACCAAGTTTAGAAGCATCTTCAAGCAATGTACTAGTAGTATAAGGGGGTAATGGACCAAAATTAACTTTGTCTTTTTTCATCTTTTTAACATTTATATTAATCTTTGCCTCTTTTCTTATGTAACCCTCTATTTCTATTTTTAATCCATCTATATCTATTAATGTATAGCCTTTTCTTGTAGCTAAGAATTGATCGTATCTTTCTATTATCCAACCTAATACAGGTGTTTGAACTCTACCTGCACTTAATGCCTTATTGATATTGTTTGATTTACTATATTCTTTCCAAAAGTCGTATTGCAATTTTTGAGATAATTTGAATCCTAACCATCTATCTTCTATTCTCCTTGCTAATTGAGAATAAAGCATATTTTTATTAAATGCACGAGGTTCTTCTATAGCATTTATTATTGCATGCTTTGTTACTTCATGAAATTCGCCTCTCATTATGTTTTGATTAAATGGTTTTGTTAGAAGATATATATCCCATGCTATGCGTTCTCCTTCAACATCTGGATCTGTACCAATTATTACTTCATCGCTCTCAAAAGCAAGTAGTTGTAATGCTTTTATGAAATTAATCTTATCTAATCTTATAGCACCATTGCATTTTGGGCAAGCGTTTTCTTTAGGGTCTGTAAATTGATGTCCGTTTTCACATCTCTTTATTGTAGAATAATATGCTAAAAATTCATCATTATTTATTTCTACTCCATATAAACCTATGTCTCTTGTAGTCAAATCATAGACATGGCCTTGGGTTGCAGTAATTGAAAGCAAAGCATTTCCTATAGAAACTTCATATACTATAAGATTATTTAGAATTCTTATTGTTGGTTTTGAAAAGAATTTTGATATTGTCTTTGCTTTATTTGGTGATTCTACAACAAAAAGTATGGTCTTTATGTTATATGGTTTACTTTCTCCAATAACTCTGCTAGTCTCTAACATATTTTTTATATTTTTTAAAGAGAGATTTCCTATTCTCATTAAATTCTTATCTAATCTTTTGAATTCTATTTCTTCTATTAAAAATTTGAGCCTTTCTTGTAAAAGATCAAATAGTTTTTTATCATCAACAAAGATTATTGAAAGACCCTTAGTTAGTCTATTACTTAATAAACGGGATGTTCTTCCAGAAGCCTGTATATAAGTTAAATAATCTGGCGTAGATATAAATCCATCTTTTATAACGAAATCGCTTTTTTCATTTATTTTGTTTAATACCTCATTACTTGATAAAAGCTTGTTCAATAAGTTATAACCATTTTCAATTTCTTTATCTTCTATAATACCCCTCTTTATATTTTCATATATCACATTAATAGCCGCTGGCGTTAATTTATTCAATTTATTTCTTAAATTTGCAGCCAATTTGATTCCTTCTTTATCGTTTGCTATTCTTGCAGCTATAGCTAATAGTCTAATCATTGCTATCGGATGCATTTTTTCATGAACTCTAAATCTAAATTTAGGGATTCCAAAGAAGATTGCATATTTTATTCTATTAGGCAAATCTATTCCTCTTACTAATACCCCATAATGAACTGCTGCACCTATTAGAATATCTAATTTATTCTCTCTAAACTGCTCTATTGTATTAAAATCAGCAATATCTGTTTTTATATTGATCTCATTTAATTTAGTTTTTATTTCATTACTAAGCTCTGTTTTATCTACAGGTAAAAATATGAGCCCACCACTTCCTAACTTTTTAACTAATTCTATTAATTTCTCTATGCTCATCTCTTCTATATAACTATCTATGATATCTCTAAGATATTGCATAGCTCCTCCTGGTTTAAACCCTAATATATTAGAGATTATGTTATTACTTCTATAAACAGTGGCAGAAGAAAAAACGATAGTCTTTTCTTTTATTTTACTTCTTGCCTTTTCTATCGAATCAAAAGTTTTGCTTTTTAATAATTCATTTATATCATCCTCTTTGAAGCCAAACATCAAAAGAGCTGAAAAGCTACTTTTCTTTGATTTCATTATTGCATCTACATCATCTACAAAATAAAAATCAAAGTAATTGAGGTGTTTTGCATTCTTTAATGCAAATCTTGAAGTTGTTATAAATATATCAAAATGTTTTATATTCTTTAATACGCTTTTGTCTTTTCCTGAATAATAAGATCCTATACTACAATTTATACCACATCTTTCATTATAAAGCTTTATATTATTTTCAATTTGATCAACAAGAACCTTTGTAGGAACTAATATTATTGTCCTTTTTTTATTTAAAGCAAAAAACATTGATAAGATAGCACCAAGGGTTGTTTTGCCCATACCAGTAGGTGCTATTATAGGGACATAATGCTCCATTAGTATTTTTATTATCCAAGATTCCTGCAAAGGAAGAGGATCGTTGTTTATTGCCTTTTTAAATAAGCTTTTTATTTGATTTAAGCTATCTAATAAGTTCTTATAATTGCTTAACCCATTTATTGTTTCTACTTTATCTAAAAGATCTTCAAAATTATTTATTTTTATATCTTCTTTTACGCATTTTTTGCATAAATTACCATTATCCAACCTATCTGCTTCAATATTGCCATAGCAATTTGGACAAGAATCTATATATATTAAAGGTAAATCCACAATAACTCTTTATTATTTAACTTTAAAATATTTTTTCGTTTATCTACATTATTACTTTGTTCTTTACTTTTATTGAGTTATTAATAAGATCTCCATCAATACCTTCTGGCAAGTAGCCTTCTGTTTTATATTTGTATATTATGAACTTAAATGTATTAAATAATAGATATCTTAAAATTAATCCATATGCTAGCAATGCTAAACCTAAAATTATTATGATTGCTGCAATTAAAATAGGTAAGCTAATTATAGCAAATATACCAACTATAACGATTAACAAGCCCAAGATAATAAAGAGTAATGGGTAAAGATCGGAATAAAAGAAACCTCCAAAAGTATTACCAAAATTATTTAATATAAATTCTACGCTTTTCTTTAAAGTTTTTATAGGACCTGTTTTTTCTTCTAGTATTATAGGTATTGCGAACATAGATGCTATTGAGATTGAAAACGATGCAGCTAAATCAAATATTTTCATAATTAAAGCCCCTGAATCCTTCTTTATTATTTGGCTTATAGCAGTTATAACTAGAATTATAGCTGTTTGAAATAGTGACCATTCTATAAGTTGAAGCCAGAATTCTTTAGCTTTTGAAAATGATGTTGTAATAGAACTCCTTTCACCATTTAAAAAGCTATTGAATTGAATCAACATTGCAGCTAATATATAAGAAGATGTAAAGATTGTAACTATATAATAAATAATCAATAAGAGTAGTGATACTGCTGTTTCATTATGAGTAAATAGAATTAAAGGAATAAATATGGCAATAGATTCTAGGATAATAACTATTGCTGATAAAATAGGAAACAATGATAATGATTTATCTTTCATTACTAATTTTCTTACTGCCCCTCCTAATTTCCAACCTTTTATAAAATTATCAAACAAAATAAATCACCTAATCTTATTTTTATTGGAATTAGCTATTTAAACTTTTTTATATTTTAAATCTTTGATGTCTAATGAATGAAATAAAGGTTGGTTGCTGCGGTTTTCCTATTAAGAAAGAGGTATACTTTAAAACTTTTAATCTAGTAGAATTACAAAACACATTCTATGATCCAGATATTGATTCATTAAAAAAACTAAAAGAAAACGCTAAAAATATAAACAAAAAATTTGAATTTATAATTAAAGCATTTCAGGTTATAACACACGAAGCTACAAGCCCAACTTATAGAAAAATGAAAAAAGAATTTGGCAAAAAAGAGAACTTTGGTTATTTTAAAAATACAGAAGAGGTATTTCTTGCTTGGGATTTAATGCGAAATATTGCAGACCTACTTGAAGCAAAAGTAATATTGTTTCAGACACCACCATCATTTAAAGAAAAGAATGAAAATATTGAAAATATTAGAAACTTCTTTTCTTCAATAAAAAGAGATAGTTTGATTTTGGTATGGGAACCACGCGGAGATTGGCATGAAGAAACATTGTATAGAATTTCTAATGAATTAAATTTAGTAATTTGTAATGATCCATTTAAAGGTAAAACTTTTGGTGAAATTAATTATTTTAGATTACATGGTAAACCAAATTATAACTTAAGATATAGCTATACTATAAATGATCTAGAATATATTAAGAAAGCATGCAATAAAAAATTAAACTATGTTCTTTTTAATAATTTTGATATGTTCAAAAATGCTAAAGAGCTTATATCTATTTTAAAAAGTGATCAAGAAACTCAAACTCTTTAGAGCTAGATGAAAACAAACAGAAATTTGTGGCATTTGATTCATTGATCAGTGATTTCAGCACTATGTTTCTTTTTCCATTCGAAATAAAAGGCATAATATTGTTCTTGTGAAAACTACACTATTTATTTTTGGTTAGGTATTACGGGCAGATACAAACTAGTATTTTTATTTATAATGATCTCTTTGTAATTCTCGAGATTAAACAATTTTGGTGATGTTCCAATACCATTTATTATCAAAATAGGCTTGTATGTATAGTTATTATATGGGCTTATTGAGCTTATATTATAGAAATCTAATAACACCCAAACATTAGATGCAACTATACTATAATTATGTGCTTTTATATAATTAATAGCAGTTATCAAATTAGGATTCCTTTCATTTGTTGAATAAACATTAACAATAAGATTCATATTAAAAACAAGGAAGATAAATAACATAATATTAATATAGAATATTGCCTTATCCCAATTTCTTACCCTATTTGCAAAAATAAATACAAAAGGTACATATATTATATATGACCATCTTGGTATAGTATAAACAGCGTTTGAAAACAACCCACTTAATAACAATATAAACAAATTTATGAAGAATATGATAAATATTGGATCATTTAAGCTATATAGCTTATTTTGACTCTTGCCATAATTTTCTTTTAAATAAATTAAAAATAACACAAAATAAAAAATAAGGAATGGGGCAAGCATGTAAATTAATGAATATAAATTATTAAAATTAGGAAAAGAAGAGTTTAGCGCTATTTTTATTGTTTCTATATAGTTAAATAATGGATTTCCAAATGCTATATAATTAAAAATTAACCAAGGAATGAAAGGGAATATATAATAAAGAAAAGAGAGTTTCTTATTGTTGCTAAATAATATCAAAACTACAAAAGGGAAGGCAATTACTTTAGTCAATGCTGCTAATGCTAAAAATAAGCTAAAATAATTTTTATTTTTCAAGAATAAAAATATACCAAATAACAAAAAATTTATAGATAATATTTCAGCACCATTGAATATTGTATAAAACAATAGTGGAAATGGAGTTAATAAAATAGAAGTAAAAATTAGTTCGTTATAATTTAATTTTCTTGATATCTCTATAGCTAAAGCATAAGTAATGATAATATTTGCAATTATATAAAAATAACCAGAATTGTTTCCAAAAAATATATAGAATGGTATAAGAACCAAACCAGATAGTGGAGCACGTTCCCATTCTATTAAATTATAATCACCTTTTACAATACCCTTTGCATATAATATATGAGCAATTAAATCCCAATAATAACCTAATTCATAATAAGCAATAGTTATTAGTAGTAATGACAATGCAAGCAAGGCTATAGTATACTTCATGAATAAAATTAAATAAAACAATATTAATATTTTGATTGTTTAAATTAAATTATGA
>ERZ1669250.773-NODE-773-length-12625-cov-12.495465_pt1 | contig 12625 bp, 11 predicted proteins | sample MGYA00579295_ERZ1669250 | MGnify/ENA primary metagenome ERZ1669250 (study PRJEB41166, sample SAMN08046056) | hot springs metagenome | biome: hot spring; feature: acid hot spring; material: thermophilic sediment; isolation source: thermophilic sediment from acid...
GCTGCTCCATGAATACAAGCTCTGTCCTCCTCGGCCTCTGGTATTTCTGCTTTATTTCCTGTATTTCCTGCTTTATTATAGCGTCAATCTTCTCGGGAGATGCAAGCACCTGCTTATAGTTGGCTATTTTTTCATCAAGCTCTTTCTTTTCATTCTCTAGCGTTGTGTGCTCAAGCTTTGTAAGCCTGCCAAGCTTCATGTCCAGTATTGCGTTCGCCTGCTTTTCGCTTAGGCCAAGCTCTGCAACGAGCCTTGCCCTAGCTTCTGCAGTTTCGCCGCTAGACCTTACTATCTCTACTACTTTGTCTATGCTTGATATCGCCACAAGCAGGCCTTCGACAATGTGCGCTCTCTCCTGTGCAACCTTAAGCTCATACTCGCTTCTCTTCCTTACAATCTCCCTTCTGTAGTCTATGAATGTGTTAACCAGCTGCAGAAGGTTGTAGCTTCTGAGCTCGTTTCCCTTTACGGCCAGGTTTATTATTGGAAACGTGATTTCCATTTGCGTGTGCTTGTAAAGCTGGTTTATGACCTGCTCAGGGCTCGCGTCATTTGCAAGGTATATGCTTATGCTTATGCCAGACTTGTCGCTTTCGTCGTGAAGGTCGCGTATGCCTGTTATTACCTTTTGCTTTGCCAAATCCACTATGCTTTTTATAAGCTGAGCTTTGTTTACGCCATATGGTATTTCGGTGACCACAAGCTTGCGGTTTTTCTCATCTATGTTTATCCTAGCCCTTAAGGTCACCTGGCCCCTGCCGAAACGATAGCCGTTAAGTGCAGAGCCTGACATTATTGCTATGCCTCCGGTAGGGAAGTCAGGGCCTTTTATTATTCGCAAAAGGTCCTCAACAGTCGCGTCTTTGTGGTCTATGGCATATGTCACAGCTTCGCAAACCTCTGCCAAGTTGTGCGGGGGCATGCTTGTTGCTACGCCTACAGCAATGCCTTCAGCGCCGTTTATGAGCAGGTTTGGTACCTTAGCAGGAAGCACAACGGGCTCCTGCTCTGTGTTGTCGAAGTTGGGCACAAATTGCACAGTCTCTTTGTCAAGGTCTTCAAGCATCTCCTCTGCAAGCCTGCTAAGCCTTACTTCTGTGTATCTCATCGCTGCTGGCGGGTCGCCGTCTATAGAGCCCATGTTTCCTTGGCCTTCTATGAGCACATGGTTCATTGAAAAGTCTTGGGCCATTCTTACTATTGCATCATACACAGCTATGTCGCCGTGTGGATGGTACTTGCCTATGACTTCACCTGTTACTCTTGCGCTTTTCTTTGTTGGCTTGTCGTGCGTGTTGCCTATCTTGTACATTGCATAAAGTATGCGTCTCTGCACAGGCTTTAGCCCATCGCGCACATCAGGAATGGCCCTGCCTATGATTACACTCATTGCGTAGTCTAGATAGCTCCTCTGTATTTCATCTTCTACAGCGACCTTTCTTATCTCTGCCATATTCCCACTATATGTCTAAGTTCAGAACCTCTGCCGCGTGCTCCTCGAGGAACTTCCTCCTTTGCTGAACGTCAAGCCCCATGAGTATCTCAAAGAGCTCGTTTGCCCGCTCAGCATCTCTGATTGTCACTTGCTTAAGCACTCTCTTTTCTGGATTCATCGTAGTTTCCCACAACTGCTCTGGGTTCATCTCGCCGAGACCCTTGTATCTCTGCACCTCAGCGTCGTTGCCAAGTTCCTTCAGTCTTTCGTTAAGCTGCTCATCGCTATAGCAGTAGTATGTTTGCTTACCTTTCGACACCCTGTACAGGGGTGGCTGAGCTATGTAAATATAGCCAAGCTCTATGAGCCTGCGCATGAAGCGATAGAAGAACGTAAGTAGCAAGGTCTGTATGTGGCTTCCATCTACGTCTGCATCGCTCATTATTATGATCTTCTTGTACCTTACCTTGTCTGGGTTGAATGTTTCCTTTATGCCAGTGCCAAGCGCAGTGACTATAGTATTCAGTTCGGCGCTGCTGAATATCTTCTCCTCTGTGGCTTTCTCTACGTTGAGTATCTTGCCCCTGAGCGGAAGTATTGCTTGGGTTTGTTTGTCTCTGCCCTGCTTGCTTGAGCCTCCTGCGCTTTCTCCTTCTACTATAAACAGCTCAGCCTTGTCAGGGTCGTCCTCTATGCAGTCTGCAAGCTTTCCTGGCAATACCGCATTTTCAAATAAGCTTCTTTTCCTGGCAAGCTCCCTAGCCTTTTTAGCGCTCTCTCTGGCATTCATGGCCAGCAAGACCTTCTCTACTATTGCCTTCGCATCCTGCGGATGCTCCTCCAAGTACCTTGACAGCGTGGAATATACGCTAGTCTCTACAAAAGTCTTTATTTCAGTATTGCCAAGCTTTTCCTTTGTCTGTCCTTCAAATTCGGGGTTTGGAAGAAGCAAGCTTATCACTGCAGTAAGCCCCTCTCTAATGTCCTCCCCTGTTACCTTGCTTGTGTCTTTGCCGTTTTTTGACATGTAGTTGAGAATAGCCCTGCTCAAGCCAGACCTAAAGCCTATTACATGCGTGCCCCCTTCTTCAGTTCTTATGTTGTTTACAAAGGATTCCAAGTGCTCATCGTAGGTGTTGGTGTATTGAAGAGCATAAGTCAGCGTTATTCCTTTTTCTTGCTTTTGCTCCTTTATTATGCTTGTCAGAGGCTGCTTGTCCTTGTTGATGTAGCTCAGCATGTCTTCTATGCCCTTTTCCGAATAATATTCAATTTCTTCGTGGGAGTTGAATCTTTCGTCCACGAACCTTATGCGCAAGCCTGGGTTCAGAAAGCTTGTATAGAGAAGTCTTTCTTTTAGCATTTCAGAGTCGAACCTAGGATTAGGGAAGATCTCTGGGTCAGGCTTGAACTTTACTATGGTGCCCGTCTTGTCCGTGTTGCCGAGTTCTTGCAAAGGTCCTTTCGGCTCGCCCTTGGCGAATTCTTGCACATATTCTTTTCCATTCTTGAATACATGCACTATTGTGTATTCTGACAGAGCGTTTACTACGGTTAAGCCTACACCATGCAAGCCACCAGAGATCTTGTAGACATCGTTGCTAAATTTAGCGCCTTTGTGCAAGGTGGTCATTATCACTTCCAGTGCGCTTTTGCCATAGTTTGGCATAATGTCCACAGGTATGCCCCTTCCGTCGTCGCTGACCTCTGCTATGTCACCTGTCTGATCCTCCAAGAGCCTTATGTTTATGTTCTTGGCATAGCCAGCAAGCGCTTCGTCTACAGCATTGTCAAGAACTTCAAAAAGAAGGTGCAGAACACCGTAGCTGCCGGTGGAGCCTATGTACATAGCCGGCCTTTTCCTTATCCCTTTTGTGCCTTCAAGCACTACAATTTTTGAAGCGTTATACTCGCTAGATGCATTAGGGTCTGCCATCTAATCAACTGGTCTTTAATTATACTTGTCTCTTAAAGAATATAAAGCCTCTTGTGCCTGTTTGTCGTCGGAAACAGGCAGATTGCACATGACATGTGCATTCCGATTTATCGAGATAAATTACAATAAAGTATCAGCTTCTAACGAGTGATTTTATGGCTTCATCAACGTCTTTCCTTGAAGTAATAAAATAGATTGACACTGCAAATGCCGCTATCCTGCTCGACAAAGAGTTATAAAAGTCTAAGGCATAATTGAGAAGGCCTTTTATTACGCCTAGCTTATCTTCGCCGAGCAGGTCTAGTGCTATCCCCTCAGCTATTGCATGCGAAAATGGTGTGTTTGTAAATCTTGAATCATTGCTGATAAGTATTCTGTGACCGAGCTCGTGGCCTATTACCGTTTCAAGATCCTTTAGCTGAAACGAAGCAGGAACAATTACTCCTATGCCACCATTTTTCTCTATTGAGGAGTAGCCAAAAACTCTGTTATTTGGCAGGTCTTCAAAATCTAGCTCAAAATTGCTAACATTAAAGTCTCCGTATCTGCGCTTCGCCTTTATGAGCTTTTCATAGAATACATTTCCGATTAGTATTCGTGCTGCTTCTTCGTCAATGTGCTTCTTTTCTTTATTTTTTAAGACTACTACTAGAGCCATCTCAATAAGATAATTGCCGGAAGACTTAAATGTCAGATCTCCAGGCCTATTTGGCTGACGAAAAGGCGAGATAAGCAAGCAAAAGATATTTATATATATTCGCCATAAAACATAATGCTTTTCTTGTGCTTAATTAGGTAGATTTTATGGCAGAAAAACCACACATGAATTTGATCTTCATAGGCCACATTGACCATGGCAAGTCAACGACAGTTGGTAGGCTGATGTATGAGACAGGGGCAATTTCTGAGCAAGATCTCAGAAAGCTCAAGGAAGAAGAAGCCAAGTACAACCAGGCAACGCTGGAATTTGCATATGTTACAGACGAGCTGAAGGAAGAAAGAGAAAGAGGAATGACTATAGACATAGCAGAAAGAGAGTTCCAGACCCAAAAGTACTACTTTACAGTAATCGACGCGCCTGGCCACAGGGACTTTGTAAAGAACATGATTACCGGAGCAAGCCAGGCAGATGCTGCTGTGCTAGTAGTTTCTGCAACAGAAGGAATTCAGCCTCAAACTAGGGAGCATGCGTACTTGGCAAAGGTTCTTGGTATAAACCAGCTCATAGTAGGGATAAACAAGATGGACGCGGTCAACTATGACCACGTTAAGTTTGAAGATGTCAAGAGCAAGGTGGCAAACCTGCTCAAAACCATAGGCTACGACACAAGCAAAATACTGTTTGTTCCTTATTCCGCTTTGCAAGGAGACAACGTGTCAAAGCCTTCTGACAAGATGCCTTGGTATTCAGGCCCGACGCTGCTTCAAGCAATAGACATGTTTGAAGTGCCTCCTAAACCCATAGATAAGCCACTCAGGCTTCCTATACAAGACGTCTACACTGTATCTGGTTTCGGCACAGTGCCAGTGGGCAGGGTAGAGACTGGCGTCATGAAGCCTGGCGATATAATCGTAATAATGCCTCCGGGCATAAAGACTGATGTCAAAAGCATAGAAATGCACCACAAGCCACTTCAGAGGGCAGAGCCTGGAGATAATATCGGCTTCAACATAAAAGGGGTAGACAAGAAGGACCTTAAGCGTGGAGATGTTGTAGGTCCAGCTGACAATCCGCCTACTGTTGCTGAAGAGTTTACTGCACAAATTGTGGTAATAAACCATCCAACTGCAATAGCTCCTGGCTACACGCCAGTATTCCATATCCACACAGCGCAGGTGGCATGCACAATAGCAGAGATCTTGGAGAAGAAGGATCCGAGGACTGGGCAGACAATACAGAAGAACCCTGAGTTCATAAAGAACGGGGATGTAGCAATTGTAAGAATAAAGCCAACAAGGCCTGTGGTTGTAGAGAAATACAGTGAGTTTCCACAGCTAGGTAGGTTTGCAGTTAGGGATATGGGCCAGACAGTAGCGGCAGGCATAGTGCTAGATGTTGTGAAGAGACAAGCGCAATGATTGAATGGCCATTGCTAGGATAAAGCTTACAAGTGTTTCTAGGAATGCAGCCTCTGATGTAGCCAAGCAAATAACTGACATAGCGAAAAATATCGGCATAAAGTACAAAGGCCCTATTCCTTTGCCTACAAGGCACATGGTTATAGCAACAAGGAAGACACCGTGCGGCGACGGTTCAGACACTTATGACCATTGGGAAATGCGTGTGCACAAGTGGCTTGTGGAGATAGATGGAAGCGACCAGGCGCTAAGGCAGGTAATGCACATACCTGTGCCAGACACTGTAAAAATAGAAATAGAGCTTTCCTAGCGTTTTGTTTTATTTGCTATCGCAAGTACTTTTTAAGCTTTGCTGCTTTATCAGTTTTCTCCCATGTAAACTCCTTTTCGCTCCTGCCAAAATGGCCATAAGCCGCTGTGGCTTTGTATATCGGTCTTCTAAGCTTAAGCTCCTTTATGATTGAAGCAGGCCTCATGTCAAAGTTTTCCCTTACAATCTCAGCCAGCCTGTCATCGGGCACTTTTCCAGTACCTAGAGAAGTAACATAGAAGCCAACAGGCTCCGGTATGCCTATCGCATATGCAACCTGCACTTCGCACTTTTCAGCCAGCCCAGCAGCTACGATGTTCTTTGCTATATACCTTGCATAATATGCGCCAGACCTGTCTACTTTTGTAGGGTCTTTGCCGCTAAAGCATCCACCGCCTGATTTGCCAACACCGCCGTAGGCATCAACAACTGTCTTTCTGCCCGTAAGGCCTGAGTCTGCCAAAGTTCCTCCTATTACAAACCTGCCAGTGCCGTTTATTATTATTTTGGTGTTTTTGTCGATAAGCTCCTTTGGTATCACTGCACCTATAACGTGTTTCATAATATCTCTTCTTACCTGCTCTATCTTAGCGCTCTCCGAATGCTGTGCTGCTACTACTATTGCGCTTATCCTTTTTGGCTTTCCATCGACGTACTCCACTGTTACTTGGGACTTGCCATCGGGTCTGAGATAAGGAATTATGCCCTTTTTCCTGCACTCTGTTAATCTTCTTGTCAACGCGTGGGCGAGCACGGTAGGCAAAGGCATAAGCTGAGGGGTTTCATTGCAAGCATAGCCGAACACAAAGCCCTGATCTCCGGCCCCAAGCTCCTCGCCTTTCTTCTCATCTACGCCCATGGCTATGTCTGGCGATTGCTTCTCTACCGACACTACAACCCCGCAGGTAGCCCAGTCAAGGCCGTCTTTTGCGTTGTCAAGGCCTATTTCCTTGAGTGTATTTCTAACCACTTTTGCAATATCGACGTTCGCGGTAGAGGTTATTTGGCCAGTTACTACCACTATTCCCTGCATTATCAATGTTTCGCAGTCAACATGTGCAAATGGGTCCTGCCTAAGGTACGCATCTAGCACAGAATCCGAAACCAAGTCAGCAACCTTGTCAGGATGACCTTCGGTAACACTCTCAGAAGTAATATGGTATGTTGTCATTAAACCCACCAAATCTATATCGCTTTTGCAGCGTTTGCCATTTTCAAAGCAAGCCCTCTGTAGCTGCTTATGATGTTTACTTTTTCTTCAGGATCCTCTTTTAAATCATACATTTCAGCCTTTTTATCCTTGTAAACGATCAGCTTGAAATTTCGATAGTAAACAGCAGTAGCAAATTTGTTAAGGAAGAGCTTTGTTCTGTAGATCTTATCAGCATAAGAAGATCTGCGCCTGAGAAGCTTGAGAAACTTTAGGTCCCAAAATTCAGTTATGCCCACATGGTCTGATATCACAAAGTTGTCTCTTCTGAGCTTTCCGTTTACCTCGTCAGCGGTGCCGTTTGCTATGTTGAGTATAGACTCATGCAGTGCAGTCAGGCTAACAGGCTTGCTTACCACCTCGCCGCTTGTTACCTGCTTGCCATTTATGAAGCGCGCAGAGATCAGCGGCACATGCACAAGCTCTTCAAAAGGAAACATGTTGTGGTACATTAGCCCATGCTCCATAAACGCTTGGCCGTGGTCGCTTGCCATTATTACCACAGCGTTGTCAAGTATGCCTGTTTCTTTCAATGTGCCAAATAACCTGCTTATTTGATCATCTAAATAGCCCAGCCTCCTTGCATATGCCTCCTTTATTATGCCAATGTCTTTTCCATCTATAAGGCCGGCAAGGTAAAGCCATTTTTCTTGGTCTACATACCTCTTTGTTATCAGGTTTGTGGGATATCCTTCGTGGCCCTCCATGTAGTTTACGAAGATGAACTTGCTAGCACTACCTGCATTTCTGGCATAGTCCTCTATCGCCTTGTTAGTTTTCTTAGCACCAGCATCAAGCTTGTAGAAGCCGTACCTTATTGCGAAATGCTTGTCAAGCTTCCTTTTTAGGTCAAGGTACACTGCGTCAAGGTGTTTTTTCGTAAGCAAGAGCGAGATGGCGTATGGCAGCTTTATGAGCATGTTTCTAAGCGTCTTGTTGGCCACAAGCCTGAGCTCGAAGCTGGAAAGCATGCTTTTCTTTAGCTTTTCCTCTATCCACAAGTTTTTCACATGCTCGAAGCCGTTTGTCAAGCCAGTTCCTTGGCTAAGGAAAGGATTGTTTGAAAATACCGCAGTGCTGTAGCCTAGGTAGTTGAGCTTTGCAGCAAGCGTGATTTCCCTTCTTGAAATGTACTTGACCTTTTCTACAAATGGGTCTATCTTTTCGTCAAGGTTCTTGAGGGGGCTTTCCCTGAACGCCTTTATGCCCAAGGTGCGTTTGTTGAGGAATAAGGATGCGTGCGATGGTGCAGTGTAGGTGCTAGGCGCTATGGCCCTTTCATACAATACGCCCTTCCTTGCAAGATGCTCAAGAAAAGGCATGCGCACATTGCCGCCATAGGCGCGAAGATAGTCGGCTCTAACCGTATCAAGAAGCAGGAACACTATGTTTGGCCTTTGGCCTTTCATATCACACCAGCCTTGCAGCTGCAAACATCACAGGCACTACTATTGTAGCATCCCCGTCTATAGTCACATACTTGGCCCTTTCTTTTACTTTTCCCCATGAAACTGCTTCTGTAAGCCTGGCTCCTGATAGGCTGCCATCAAACTGTGTTGCAGTAGTGACATAAACAGCATAATCCAAACCCCCTTTGAACTGGTTCCACCATATAACATGGTGCTTGCTTATGCCACCGCCTATCATAAATGCGCCTGTTACTTTGTTATCAAATACAATATTGCTCAAAGCAAGCTCATCCTTGACTAGGTCAAGCTTGAAATCATGGTTTTGGGAATAAATGGCAAGATGGGTGCCAAAAGCACCATCGAGTATGCCCGGGCAGAATATGGGCACTTTGTGAAGGTATGCCTGCCTAAGTATGGAGCCTTCGTCATTTATCCTTTTCCCAAATTCGAATGCCAGTTCTGAAGCAGTGTAGGTGTTTTTCTTGTTTGATGCATAAACATCGTTCATGATCTCGTAGAACTTTTTTTCCACTACGAGGCCGTAGTCCTTCTGTCCTATAAAAACGTTTCCAAGCCTGTATATATTTGCCTTGTGCAGCTCTGCATCGTCGGCATAGAACGTGCCAAGCCTGTATTTGCCGCCAAAAGCTCTGGCAATATCGTGGTCAAACATGCCGCCCGTGGTTATTATAGCGTCGAAGTACTTTACTGCACTAGCAAGCACTCCCCTCAAGCCTGTTGCAACCACATCTGCTGGAAAGGAAAGGAAATTGAAAGAGTCCTTGTCAGCAATCATTTCCTTGAGTATGTCAACTCCGGTTACCATGTGCTGTGCCGAAAAGCCGCCAATATAGCGCATTGCCTCTATAAGCTCCTCTACGCTCATCCCCGCCTTCAGCTTAACATCCTTAACCTCTTTTCCTAGATATCTTTTGTTTGCTTCTCCATACCTTAACCTTATACCTCTTTCTTGCAATCAATCACCTTTTTCAAATTCCTCTATAACCCTGTCCAAGCATATCCTAAGCCAAGGCGTGTAGTTTTCCGGATGTTCTTCGACATCCTTTTTCAGCGAGTCCAGGCTTACCCACTTATATGCAGAAGCCTCCTCTTTGTTTATGTTTGGCTTGCCTTCATATTTGCCAAAGATTACGTGGTCGTATTCCCATTCCGTTAGGCCGTTGCCAACATCTGCCTTGTAGATGAATGAGAATTTTTCTTGCATGCTGCAATCAAAACCCATCTCTTCCTTAAGCCTCCTGTGCGCCGCTTCCATTACTGCTTCACCAGGTGCAGGGTGCGAGCAGCATGTGTTGCTCCATTTCCCGGCTGAGTGGTACTTTCCCTCAGCCCTTTTCTGCAGCATAGTTTCTCCTTTGGAATTGAACACGAATATGGAAAACGCCCTGTGAAGCTTGCCGCCGTTTTTGTGGGCTTCGAGCTTGTCTTCTATACCTACTTCATTGTCGTGTTCGTCTACTAATACTACCTTCTGCCTGTCTATCAAGAAACCACAATATTCCTTTGCATGTTTACTTTCTTATACTCTTCGCTTTTGCAAGCTCTCCGAATGCAGCATTCTACTAGATAAAAAGGAGCTGTGCTCGGTGAGACACATTTCTAAATACCTCTGCATCTACAAGTCGTATTTAAAAGGTTGACATCACTTATTATAAGCAGTGAGGGAATGGCTGAAGAGAAAAAAGAAGAAGGGAAGATAGAAGAGGCGCCTATAGCAAAAGAGGAGGCAGATAAGGCAAAAGAGGAGGCAGAGAAGGTAAAAGAGGCGCTTATAAGGATAGAGGCAAAACTAGATTGCCTTACCGCTATTATTGACAACTATAACAAAAGGCTTAAAGCCGAGACGGCGGTAGAAGAGTCTAAACCTGAAGAAAAGGAAAAGGTCAAATAGGCGTTGCAAGGAAAGGCTAAGGCTAACTTCATATTATGCGATTGATGAGGAGAAAATGAAAGCAAGTGCCCCTGCTACTGTAAAGCTCTTTGGCGAGCATGCAGTTGTTTACGGTAGGCTTTCTTTGGCAGTAGCGGTAGACTTATACGCCCAGGCGGAGGTTACTGAAATAGAATCAGGCATAGAGCTTGTGCTTGAAGACCTTGCCAAGAGGCAAAGCTTTACTGGCAGACAGCTTCTAGGCCTATACGAGTCCTTTATGTCCAGGAAAAGCATAGCTGATTACTTGGCAAGCAACTCTGGCCTCGGTCAGCTTCCTTTTGCTACTATGCTTGCCGTTATATATGCTGAATATGGTATAGAGGGCAAGAGAATAAGGCTTAGCTCTCAGATACCAATGCAGAAGGGTTTCGGAAGCAGCGCAGCGATTGCTACAGCAATTGCTACCGCCCTTCTTGCCGGCGGCGAAAAGGATAGGGGCATAATAGAGGCGGCGAGGACAAGCGAGATTGTAATGCACAAAAGCGAGGGTGCAGGCAAGATAGACATACCCACCTCATATTTTGGCGGCTTTGTATCATATTCGCAGAAAGAAGGGGCAAGAAGGCTTGACATATCTACAAACCTTAATCTCATCGCCATAGACACAGGGCCTAAGAAAAGCACGGCAGAAACCGTTGGCCACGTAGCGGAACTATACCAGCAGGACAAGAAGGGTGTCGAGCAGATATTTGATAAAATAGAGGGCTGCACTAAAAGAGGGATAAAAAGCTTGGAGGAGGGCAACGTGGCAGAAGTAGGCAGGCTAATGTATGAAAACCAGGAATACCTGGCAAGGCTTGGTGTTTCAAGCGAAGGGCTGGACAAAGCAATAGCGATAGCCAAGGAAAAAGGCTCGCCAGGCGCCAAGCTTAGCGGCGGAGGCGGTGGAGGAATGGCCATTGCTATAAACAGTGCAAATCTCAAGACCGCATTGGAATCTGCAGGCTTCAAATGCCAGGAACTTAAGGTTTCTTTCAAAGGCGCAAAGAACCTTCTTAGCAGCTAGTTCGCTTTATAGCATACGCCCTGCCAAACTATAAATAGCCTTGGACTGTTTTTACTTCATGGACTATCTTGAGAAATTGTTGAAAAAGGAGCTCAAGCCCCATGAGCTTGATGCATACCTGCCTCCAGAAGAGGCCGTGGCCACAAGAAGGAAATACGTAGAGCAGATAGCTGGCACAAAACTACTCCATGTAGCCAATTCCTCAATAGACTTTGCGGATGCGAGCAAAAGGAACATTGAAAATGCAATAGGGTCTGTGCAGCTGCCTGTGGGCTTTGTCGAGCTTAGCGTTCATGGCGATTACCTGGACAATGACCGTGCATTGCTGTTTTTGGCTACTACTGAAGGCAAGCTTGTAGCTGGCGTAAATAGGGGCGCAAGTGCAATAAACAAGAGCGGGGGTGCAAGGACCAAAATAATAGGAAAAGGAATGTCAAGAAGCGTTATTTTGGACACAGGCTCAGCAGCAAATTCTGCAAAAGCGATGGCATACATACGATCAAAAGAAGGCTCAGAGCTTTTGAGGAATGCGTTCAAAGAGTCAAACAAGAGGATAGACCTGCTCGATGCCGAGCTTTACACCACAGGCAGGCTTCTGTTCGTGCGCTATGTGGCAGACACAAAGGCGGCAATGGGAATGAACATGCTAACCATAGCCTCTACCTACGCAACTGAAAAGCTTGTAGAAAACCTAGCAAAGCAGGGCATAAATGCAAAGTTCTTGAGTGAAAGCGGAAATATGTGTGTGGACAAGAAGCCGTCAGCAATCAACATGATAAGGGGCAGGGGTGTTTCCGTGGTTGCAGAGGCAGTGGTCAAGGCAGATGTTTTAAAAGCATATTTCAAAGTAGGCAGCAAGGAAATAGAGCAGTTGAATTATGCAAAGAACTACATTGGCTCAAGCCTTGCAGGCTCAATAGCACACAATGCCCATGCCGCGAATGTGCTTGCAGCAAGCTTCATAGCCTATGGCCAGGATGTCGCCCAGATTGTCGATGCCGTAAACTCAGTTGATGATGTAAAGGCCTTAGAAAACGGAGATCTCTACATTGCTGTGTATTTGCCTGCATTGGAAATAGGCACCTATGGTGGCGGCACGCACAGGGAGACTGCCAAGGAGCTGCTAATGGCAAGCGGAGTTTATGGAGAGGGAGACGAAACGGGCAATAGCAAATATGCTTTGGCAGAGCTCATAGCAAGCGGCGTGCTCGCCGGCGAGCTCAACCTTCTAGCTGCAGAAGCCGGCAGGGAGTTGGCAGAGGCGCATTCAAAATTGAAAAGATAAC
>ERZ1669250.774-NODE-774-length-12619-cov-3.666667_pt1 | contig 12619 bp, 9 predicted proteins | sample MGYA00579295_ERZ1669250 | MGnify/ENA primary metagenome ERZ1669250 (study PRJEB41166, sample SAMN08046056) | hot springs metagenome | biome: hot spring; feature: acid hot spring; material: thermophilic sediment; isolation source: thermophilic sediment from acid hot...
GCCACTCCCTGTCGGTCGGGCTCACCTTTATCGCTATGCCGTTCAGGATCTCCATTGCCCTCTTGGACGCCTTCCTGTAGCCGTCCACGACGACGGTCGGGTGGACGCCCTTCTCGATCAGCTCCTGGGCCCTGGAGATCAGCTCCCCCGAGAGGACGACGCTGGTGGTGGTTCCGTCCCCGACCTCAGCGTCGGTGGCCTTCGCTATCTCGACCAGGAGCTTCGCGGTCGGATGCTGGACGTCCAGCTCCTTCAGGATCGTGGCGCCGTCGTTGGTTATGGTGACGTCGCCGAGGCTGTCCACGAGCATCTTGTCCATGCCCCTGGGGCCAAGGCTCGTGCGAACGAGGTCGGTTATTATCTTGGCGACCTCTATGTTGTTCCTCAGCGCCTCCCTCCCCTTCGTCTCGCTGGATCCCTCCTTCAGGATGAGAACGGGCTGACCGGTTGAAGTCATTGCCGGTATTGCTACTTGTGGCATTCCTACATCACCCCCAAAAGGCGAGCTCCCTACCGGAAGCTTTTATATAAATTTTTCCAAGAAGTCGAACGAGATGGATGGAGATGCCGTCATCATCCCGGCGCAGCTCAAGGATAGTGCGCCGATATCCGTCGGTGCGCGCATCGGCTGTACACGGAGGGACCGTCGAGCGCGTGAGGCATGCCACCCGCTCAGAAAGCGGAAGTCACGCCCATATTCCTAACCATTATGTACGGTGTGAGGACCGGTATCTCCACTTCCCACCACTTTATCCACTGCCTCTCCTTCGATGCCATCGCTATGTTCTCCAGATCTCTGGGCACGTTGCTGCTCACCCTTATTCCGCGGGCGGAACACTTCACCTCGCCGCCCTCTATCACCGGCGATGCGTCCCTCGGGAGCGTTGAGTAGTCCCCGATCCGGTAGTTCTGGAACCTCGTGTACCAGTTGCTGGTCACCATTATGCCCCTGCGCACCTCGCGTATCATCTCCTCAGGGCTGGAGTCGCCCGGGGAGACCTCCAGGTTCCATGGACCGGGCTCGACGAGCCCGGCGTTCCCGGTCGTGGTGGAGCCGAACTCGGCGGCAGTGACCGTGTTGTGGAGGTAGGTCCTGAGGACGCCGTTGCCTATTATGGAGTTGGTCCTCGTCGGAACCCCCTCGTCGTCGAACGACCTGCTGCCCACGCCATCCACTATCTGGCCGTGGTCGACCACGGATAGCCACTCGGGCGCGACGCGCGAGCCCAGCCTGCCCTCCAGGAAGGAGAACCCGGAGGAGACCGAGTACGCGGAGGCAGCTGCGCCCACGTGCTGCATGAGATCTGCCGCGGATATGGGGGCCAGTATCACGTCGTACTCGCCAGGCTCGATCCTGCATGGCCTGGAGGCAATCCTGGCTATCTCAGCGGCGGAGGAGCCTGCGCGATGCGGATCCAGGCGCCTGGGGGTGGTGGAGACCGAAATCCCCTGTCCGCTCGCGTCATCGTCCACGAACGCCCTGATGTTGAGGAGTGCGTAGCTCCTGCGATCCGCCTGGTCAACGCCCGACGACGTCCTTATCGATACATCGACCACCCCCAGCTCCAGTACCCCGGCGACGCGCCTGGCACCCGAGGAGAGCGCGGAGGAGATCCCGGCCTCCACTATCGATACCGCGTCGGCGTCCACGGCTCCCTCGTCGAAGTCGCCGTTGTGATCGTACTTTGAGGGCGGCGGCAGCGGAGGACGGCGCACCTCGGGCGACGATTCTATCGCGGCCCTCAGGTCCCTCGCCGCCGACTCGATGCCGTGGTCGCTCATGTCCTCCACTCCGACGAGCGCGTGCCTTCCGGACTTCACGGCGTAGAGCCTTGGCGTGTCGACCACCTCCCTCTCCGAGACCGCTATCCGGTTGTCGTAGAATTTGACGCGCAGCTCCTGGCCGGAGAAGAGCAGTACCACGTATTCGTCGGGCGACACCTCCCTGACGACGGATCCTACCAGCCTATCCACAGTTTCCCGGCTCATCCCTATCTCCTCCCCAGCGAAACCCCCTTGATCAACATGTGGGGGCCGCCGAACCAGACGGGCACCCCCTGCATGGGCTCTCCCTTCCCGCAGGTGCCGGGTGAGAACTCGACGACCTTGCCGCGGGCGGCGACGCTGGACCATAGCCTCTGGCTGGTGACCTCCAGGACCGGGTTGAGGACCAGCTTTACTGGCCGGCCGCCCTCGACGAGGTGCGCCTTGAGCCCCACGTATCTCTGGTTCTCCCTCTTGTCGTCTATGTTCCACTCCATGTAGGACTCCAGGAGGAGGGCGCGGCCGGCCTCCTCCATGAGCTCCTCGAGCGTGCGGTCACCGGGCTCGACGAACGTGTTAGACATCCTGGGGATGGGCTCCCTCGAGTACTCGGAGGAGCGCGCGGATCCGTTGCTGTGAACGCCGAAGACGCGGGCGGTCTCCCTGTCGTGCAGGAGTTCATTGACGGTGCCGGCCACCATCAGCCTCTTCCTGCGCGCGGGAACCCCCTCCTCGTCGTACTCGTAGTACCCGTAGGACCCCGGTATCGTGGGGTCATCGCTGACGAACGCCTCGGGGCCACCGACCCTTGTGCCGAGCCCGTCCCTTCCGACGTACGAACCGCCCGCCTGAGCCGCCTCCCTTCCCAGTATCCTGTCCGCCTCGAACGGATGACCGACGCTCTCATGCGCCATTATGCCGCTTATCTCCGGGCCCACTATGACTGATTTCACGTCGGAGAGGTCCTCCGGCTCCGCCTTCCTCAGGACCTCCACGAGGTCCTTCGACTCGCGGGATATCCTGCCCGGAAAATCCATTCCGGACACGAGCTCCCAGCCGCCGGATCCTCCGATCTCAACCGTCCTCTGCATCACCCTGGAGCCGTCACGGGCCGTCAGGAGGGCGAACGCGAATACCCGGGGTACGCGGGAAGTTATCCTGGACCCATCGCTGGTCCTCAGGTACTTCTCCTCGACGGAAAGGTGCATGGAGATCCACCTGCCGACTATCTCCGCGCCCGCGGAGGTGGCGGCGGAGTCCATGGACTTGGCGCCCTCCAGGAGCTCCCGGGGATCGACGTCCTCCAGCCTCCTGGACTCGGCGGCCCTCCAGGTGGCTATCGAGGGATCCTCCCTCGAGAGGCCCTCCACGCCCCCTATGCGCGAGGCTGAACCGGCGATGCGGGCCAGGGACCCGACGAGCTCCTCCACGGAGCGCGCGTCCAGCCTGTTCGTGGACCCGAAAGCCATTGAGCGGCCCACCAGCACGCGGACTCCTATGCCCATTGAGCTGAAGGACGCAGGGGGATCTGGGGATCCATTCCTGAGCGTCACCCTGTGCCCCCAGTCGGAGCGGACCCTGGCGTCCGCGTAGTCGGCGCCGAGCCTGAGCGCGCTGTCCACCGCTATGTCGGCGAGATCGTGCAGACTTGCGTCCATCGCGCATCTTTGGGACGTGGCCGAATTATAACCCTCTCCTTCGTCCTCAACTTCCCGGGCCTCGGTTGGGTGGAGGCGGGGACGTCCCTGCTCCCGCGGGATCCCCACAGGAACGTGCGTATGGTTAGGGTGTCGTGGCGGGGATTCCGGGCATCGATCTGAGGGCAACTCACACCGTCGGGCCGACGTCCACCTCGCGGCGACGCCTGTTGATCACGAGCACGAAGGCGGCGGCCGCGCCCACGACGACCACTGCCACGGCTATGTAGAGTGGCGCCCAGTCGATCCTCCAGTTGGCTATCAGGAGCTGGGGTGAGTCGATCACTATGGACACGGAGGAGGAATGCGACTGGTAGGTCCCGGTCCAGCCGGCGAACGCGTACCCGGCCGGGAATCCGAGTATGAATGTGGGCCTCACGCTCACTATGTCAACGGATCCCTCCGGGAACGTTCCAGATCCGTTGGCCACGCCATGTGAGGTCAGCACCGTGACCTGATAGTACACCTGGTAGTAGGCTATGATGGTTGCCGGGGATGTGAGGTTCACCTGCACCGACGTGGACGTGCCGTTGGGCGTCGACTCGAAGCGGGCGCTCATCCCCTGCGATGGAGTCGACTCCGAGGGAAACTCGACCGCGTACTGGCCCGGGGGAAGCGACGCCGTTCCTATTCCGTCGGATCCCGTCGTCACAGTGGCCACCTCCGCGCCGCCGCTCAATATGCGGACGGAGAGGCCCTGAATGGGCCTTCCCATGCCGCTGATGGCCTGCACGGTGAGGTTGACCGGGATGTACGAGTAGTTGAATGACGTGGATGTGCCCAGCTGCCCGGAGGACGCCACGAGGTACCACGAGGTGCTCGACGGGAAGGAGGGCAGCGGGATCTCCGCGTAGAAGCCGCCCGCGGGTATCGTGGCGTTCGCCGAGAACCCGGGACCCGTCACCGTCACGTTGACGGGCGTCCACGGTGACACCAGGTCGCCGGAGGCGTCCTCCAGGTACAGGTATAGCACGGGCTGGGCACCGATCACGGGTTGCGAGGGCACTACGGACTCCACCAGGTAGGATTGGACGGGGGCGACGCCTGAGAGGGAGCTCAGGACCATGGAGGCCGGCTGAACGCCCTCCGCGAACGCCTCCATCGTCAGGGACCCGGAGCCCGTCACCGTCACGTTGAAGGGCGCCTCGGATTGGCCGGCTGGTATCTGTACCTCTACGGGGGACGGGAGGGAGCCCACGTATCCCGGGGCTGGATGGAACTGCACCAGGACCTCGGTGGGCGACTGTGCGGGAGCCGGGGATCCATATGACGTGAGCAGTTGCACGTAGAACTCCGCCTCCGTGCCGTTGATCAGCTCGCCCGGACCGTAGATGGCGAGCTGCGAGGGGATATTGCCCATGTATGTGCCGGGCTCGTACACCTGGACCGACATGCTGCCGGCGGCCAGATAGGGGGAGGACGCCGTCAGGAGCGTGGCACCCACGCCCAGCGCGGTGACGTTCTCCGTTGACACGTTGTAGTTCAGGTAGGTCGTGGTGTTGATGGAGGAGGGGGAGGCTATGCCGGGGTTCACGCTGGTGACGACCACTGGATAGGGCTCGGATACTGCGGACCCGGCGTACGACGCCGCCACGACCAATGGATACGTCTGGCCCAGTGCCATGGCGCTCGGCCCGTAGATCGTGATCTCGTCCGGCGAGGCGCTGCCCGGGAGGGACGTGAAGGTGGCGCTGCCCGGGAGGAACCACTGCGCCTGAGCCGTCAGGTTCGCGGATCCCGTGCCGGTGACCTCCGCCTCCACCCACACGTGGTCGCTCCCCGCCGGTATGGTCAGGTAGTTGTGGATGGGTTCCACGACGTCGCTGTTGGAGGAGCTGAGGAAGACCTGCACCGGGGAGTTGGCCACCAGGGGGCGGCCGGACGGATCGACGATCTGCACGAGCGCTATTACGTAGTAGGCGCTCCCGTAGTACGTGGAGCTCGGCATGACCGTCACCCGGAGCATCGGCTCCGCCCTCCCGACCGTCACGTTGACCGGCGACGAGGGCGAGAGCCCCTGGGCAGAGCCGATCAGGTACGCGCTCCCGGACGAGTTGCCAGCTGACAGCTGGGTGTACGCCATGTAAGAGCCGGGCGATATGTATGCGGTGGCCTTGTGGGGCGCGAACTGGTATGGATATTCATACACGTGGACCTGCACGCCAGATATGGATGGAGCAGGATTTCCGTATGCATCCACGAGCTCCACTAATGCGGAGCCCTTCTCGCCGTACAGCATGTCGGGCGGAAGCGGCTCCACGGACAGATGCTCGGGGTAGCCGACCGCGTACCCCACGCGCACCGTGAGGTTATCTGAGAGGCCCAGTGCGGGGACTCTGACCGTGAGGACCGCGTCCCCGGGTGAGACGGGTATCACGGGTATGGCAACGTATCCGCTGCCCAGCAGCGCGCCGGACTGAACGGAGAGCACGGAGGAGTTGGAGGAGCTCACCACGAGGTATGTCCGCGGGAGAGGTGCATACCCGAGGGGGGTGGAGAGGGCAGCGTAGACGTAGAACGTGCCCCCTCCGGCCGGCAGCTCCGGGAGCGGCGACACTAGGGACAGCGCGCCCACCTGCTGAAGCGCGGCTGTGGGGGCAGCGAACATCGGCGAGAATATGAGAATCGATACGAGCGCCAGGGCTATCAGCGAACGCACACCCATGTATGGTGCCTACTCGATATATTCTTTTGTCCAGCGGCGCGTGCCATCCTAGCCGAGTTAGACCAAGTGTCTAATAATTTAGCTTGAACCGCAGATATCGGCATCCGGATCAATGAGGCCGTGGATCCGGTAGGGCGTCCGGAGGATGCGATACTCGGTGCGAGGTTCTCGGAGATCCCAGAGGGCGTAGCTATAGTGGGCAACGTCGCGTCCGGGAAGGAGCTCAGGGAGGCGCTGGGCATGGTGCCCCCATCCGACGTGATAATAGAGCGCGGATCGTTCACCTTGGTATACAGATTTCCGCGTTCATCGAGCAGGAGGCTGGAGGAGGCCATGAGGGATCTGGCGACTATCGTGGCCGAGGGGGCCAGCAACAGCGGACTGGAGGTTCATGAGGAGAATGGAGGCGATGAACTTCTGATACTGAGGGTGAAGCGCGTGCTGCATCCATCGGAGCTAGACCTCCCGATAGTGGACGTCCTGCGCAACTACACGCAGAGGCTGGAGGAATACGTATCTGGGGTGCTGGACGGCGTGTGATTTTTGGGTCGGAGTCGGAAAGAGTCCTCATCGTCTCCTCGGGAAACCACCTCTCCTCATCCCTGTGCCCGACGCGGATGGTGTCACTATTAAGGCGTATCGTCGACATCCGGCATCGTCGGACACAAAATCCGCGGCGCATCTCCTAGGACGTACCTGAGCCCTCGGATCGATGAACGCGAGAACATCGCGGTGGGGGACGTCATGAGGCATCCCTCGGCTTCTCATCCGCGCCGTCCGTCGCTAGGATCCTTCCCTTGTTTTCCCTCAGCTTTGTGAACAGCTCCATGTACTTGGCGCGGACCTCCTCCAGCGCCCCCTCCCAGCTCGAGGCCCCCGACTTGACGCGCTCCATGAGGTCCTCCACGTGCTTCGTGAATGTCGGGGTCGCGAAGTCCCCCCAGACCTCCTCCAGGAGCCCGGCGAGCTTCGAGCCGAGCTCTGTGACGTAGACCCTGCCGCCGCTCACGCTTATGTACTTCCTCTCCTTGAGTATCGATATTATCTCGGGCCTTGAGGACTTGGTCCCTATGCCATTCTCCTCCATGAGCGTCACGAGCTCCGCCTCCGTGTAGCGGGGCGGCGGCTTCGTGAGCGATTTCCGGTAGTAGATCTTAGATATTATCACCTCGTCGCCCTCCGCCGCCTTTGGGAGCGGATTGTCCTGGAACCTCTCGACGGAGCCGTAGACCTTGAGGAATCCGGGGTTCAGCAGCGAACCTCCCTCCGCCTTGAAGGGCCGCCCGCCTACATCCACGTGCATGACGGACTCCGACACCACGGCCGGCGGGTAGAAGAGTGCCAAATACCTCCTGGCTATCAGCTCCCACGCCTTCCTGAGTCCCTCGTCGGAGGACTTGGGAAGCCCCACGGGCGCTATGGGTTCGTGGTCCCCAGCGTTGCGCGAGCCGTTCCTGGTCAGATGAACAGATGGATTCCTCTCGAGGACCTCGCGCGCGAACGCTGATAGCTGGCTCCTCTCCCCAGCCAGAATTTCCATGACCCTGCGGTGATTGAACGTGGTGAACCTGTCCGTGTCCGTCCTCGGATAAGTTATCGCCGCCTCCAGGTAGAGCTCCTCCGCCATCGCCATGGCCCTGCTCGGGGCTACGTGGAGTTGGGACGAGAGCAGCCTGAGCATGCGCGTGGTGTTCAGAGGAGGTGGAGGGGGCACGCTGCGCTCCTTGGACTCCACCCTGGACACCCTGCCCCTAGTCACGCCGCCCAGCCCCTTCACGATCCCGGCCGCCTCCTCCTGGCTCCAGAGGGGGTTCCCCTCGTACGAGAGCCTGAGCGACTCCCCGTTCACCGTGGCATCAGCGTAGATGCTCCAGTAGGGCTTGGGAACGAAGCTCTGTATCTCGCGCTCGCGGCGGTAGAGCAACGTGAGCAGGGCCGTCTGGACGCGGCCGACGCTCAGGACCCCCCGGAGCCTAGAGCGCATGGCGTCCTCCGCGAGCAGGGTTAGTTCCCGCGTCGCGGAGAATCCTATCATGGCGTCTATCCGACGTCTGGCCTCCACGGCGTTGGCCCACGTGTATTTGGGCTCTATGAGCCTCGACCAGGCGTCCCGCACGTCCCCCGGCTCGGTAGTGGAAAGCCATAGCCTCTTCACCTGGATCCCGGGGTTGTACTTCTGTACTACCTTGAGCGCGTCCGCGCCTATCGCGCAGCCCTCCTCGTCGGCGTCCGTCGCGACCACAACTAGCCTCGCCCTGGGCGCCAGCTCCCTCAGGGCGCTCACGTGTTTCATGGACTTGTAGTACTTCTGTATTGCCGTCGGATCCTGCACCAGCACTATGGGATCCACGGACCTCCAGTCGCTGTATCCGTCCTTCACGTCCATCTCTGTTATGTGCCCCTCCAGCGGGACAACGATTATTGGCTCCCCCCTCTCTGTGAACTCGCGCACCTGGACGCCGTGAAGGGGGCGGCTCCTGCAACTCCCGTGGGCGAGTGAAGCGCAAAGTATCTGCGCGATCCTGGATTTCTCGGTTATTACCAGTATCACAGGTATTCACCCATACCCTATGAGCTAATTTATGCGGGGGGTGGGATTCGAACCCACGAACCCCTGCGGGACGGGAGCCTCAGTCCCGCGCCTTTGACCGCTCGGCAACCCCCGCTCGCGGCCAATCGCTGTGGGTATTAAATTAGCGTTGCGCTGTCGGCCGAGATGCGCGCACCGAATCACCAGTCTTGTACTAGGAGGGGAATGCGAGGGGCGTGGAGATGCACGGCTCTGGGCAGGTCTCGGGAGAACTTTATATATGAGCCAAAGCTCGCATGGACTTCAGCGGGGTGGGGAAGCTAGGTCTATCCCGCGGGGCTCATAACCCCGAGATCCCAGGTTCGAATCCTGGCCCCGCTACTGCAACGAATTCGTGAAGCGCTGATCATGGACGAGGAATCGCTATGCCCGATGAGATGTGCGCTGAGCGGAATGACGCGAACCGCCTCGGATGCCCGCATCGTTGCTCCCGAGCGCGTCGGACGTGAAGGAGCGAATGGGTGTTGAAAATATCGCTAAATTAATAATTAATATAAAGTACGATTACGCTTTCCGGAATCCGGAATTATGTATCAGGCCAGCTCGTATCCGGCCTTGAGCGCCTTGGCGTTTACCTCGACCCAGTTCGGATTGGTGACGGACTTCATCGCGTTGATCAACGGCTCCAGGCCGACGAGCCCGGTCTTGGCGGCGAAATATCCCAACATGACCATGTTCGCGGTCCTTATGTTCCCCACCTGCTTCTCGGCCACGTCTGTGAAGGGTGCCATGAAGACCTTCCCCGCGTCCTTCGGCGCCTCCTTTATGAACGTGGAATCCAGCACGAGGGTGGCGGACTTGCCCACCAGCTTGTAGTACTTGGACATCTGATCGGTGTACATGAAGGCGGCTATGTCGGCCCTCTGAACGGTCATCAGGTCGGGCTCCTCGTCCTTCGCGACTATCAGCTCCGCCTTCGAGTCGCCTCCCCTGGTCTCCGCGCTGTACTCCTCGGAGTTCACCACGTAGTACCCCTCGTCAACCAGCGCCTTCCCCAGTATGTATCCGGCCAGCAGTATTCCCTGCCCTCCCCTGCCGGCTATCACTATCTCGTGCTTGGATCCGGAGCTCATGGCGAGAGCACCCCCAGCTTCTCCTTCAGCCCGTACATGGACAGGTAGTTCTCCATGTAGCTCGGGTCGTTCTTCTCGGTGAAGACGCCGCAAGTTATCTCGCTGTTCCAGTCGTACTTTATGTCGTTCGCGCTGGCCACCTTCTTGAACTTCACCACCTTCTTCAGGCGCGAGTACAGCTCGTACGGATCCCTCATGTTTATGTGCCTGCCGAATATCTCGGGGCACGTCGAGAGCACCTCTATCCACCTGAACCCCTTCATCAGCAAGGCCTTCTTCACGGTGTCGCGTATCAGGTTGGGATGAGTTATGCTCATCCTGGCAACGAAGTTCGGCGATATGGAGTACACCACCTTCGTCGCGTCTATCGGGCTCTCTGGATTCCCCATCGGAGTGGTCGTGGAGTACACGCTGTGTGGGGTCGTCGGCGCCAGCTGGCCGCCCGTGAGCCCATAGGTCATGTTGTTCACCATTATCACGAGCATGTCGAAGTTCCTCCTGGCGGCGTGCATCATGTGATTCCCGCCTATCGACGCTATGTCCCCATCGCCGCTGAACACGACCGGAATGAGGGACGGGTTCGCCAGCTTGACTCCCACCGCGAACGGGATCGCGCGGCCGTGCGGGGTGTGCGCTGTATCGAACTTGACGAACCCCGATGCGCGGCCGGTGCACCCTATGCCGGTGGCGAACACTATCTTGTTGGGGTCCAGCTTCCCCTCCTCGTGGAGCTCCTTCACGGCCCACAGGAACTGCTGGAGCGCTATCCCTATGCCGCACCCGGGGCACCAGATGTGCGGCAGCCTGTCCGTCCTCATGTAGGCGTCCAGCGGGTGTGATGGCTTCTCCTCGAGCATCACCATAGCTTCCACCCCCTGGACTCTATCTCGCCCAAGATCTCATCGGGCGTCGGAAGCGTAGGAAGCGGCATGTCCAAGTTGTAGATGGTCGGATTCGACACCTTATTTCTGTTGTCCCAGAGTATTCCCTTCAGGATCTGGTAGAGCTGGCCCTGGTTGAGTTCGACGGTCACTATCTTGCTCGCGCGGGCGGCGGCCGCCACGAACGACTCGTCGTCGAATGGCCACAGGGATATGGGGCGGAACATCCCTGCCTTTATCCCGCGCCCCCTGAGCTCCCTGACGAGCGCCAGAAGGTTCCTGGCCATGGATCCTATGGCGACGAAGAGCACGTCGGCGTCCTCCGCGTAGTACGACTTGGACGCGACCAGCTTCGATTTGTTGACCTCGACCTTCCTCACGAGGCGCGACACCAGCGCGCGGTATATCTCGTCGTCCGTCTTGTAGTAACCCCTCTCGTCGTGGGTGAGGCTCTCGGCTATCGGGTGATAGCCCTCACCGTAGAAGGCCATCGGGGGCACGAGGTCCTCCGGGTCGGGGCGGTACGGCCTGTACTGGTCGGGCGCGACCTTGGGCGCCTTGCGGCCCACTATCTCAAGCTCGCCGGGGTCCCTCAGGACCACCCTCTCCCTGGTGTGCGCCAGCACGGCATCGGTCATGAGGACGACCGGCGTCCTCACCCTGTACGCGGCGTTGAAGGACTTAATCGCGTAGTCGTAGGCCTCCTGGGCGCTGGCGGGCGCATACGCAACCAAGTTGTAGACGCCGTGGGATCCCCACTTGGCCTGATATATGTCGCCCTGTCCTATCTGAGTCGCTATTCCGGTGCTTGGACCGGCCCTCATGACGTCAACTATCATGAGCGGGGCCTCGACCATCGCGGCGAACCCTATTCCCTCCATCATCAGGCTGAATCCGGGTCCACTCGTGGCGGTCATGGACTTGGCGCCGGCGAGGGACGCGCCGACGAGCGCGTTTATGGACGCGATCTCGTCCTCAGCCTGGAAGACCGAGCCACCCCTCTTCGGGAGCTCCTCGGAGAGGTACTCGAACATGTCGCTGGACGGCGTGATGGGGTATCCCACGTACACGCCCAGCCCGGCCGCCATGGCGCCCTCGGCTACGGCCTGGTTGGAGTTCAGGAACTCGGCCTTCAATGGCTTATCACCTCCTCCCCGTTGGACCACTCCACGCGGCCTATGGCCTTCTCCGAGGGCCTGACGAAGAGCGCGAAGTCGGGGCACGCCCACTCACAGACGCGGCACCCGACACATGCCTCGGGCTTCACGGGCACCGTTGCCCTGTATCCCTTCTTATTCATCCTCTGGCCCCTGGCCAGGACGTCCTTGGGACAGACGTTGATGCACAGTGAGCACTCCTTGCAACGGTCGCCGATCACCACTATCTCGTACTCCTTAGGGGGCGAAGCGACCACCTCCGGGGCGTGGCTCGCTCCCCTATCTATAAAACCATTTTCCAATTCGCGCCCGGGACGGAAAATACATTTCACAATGGCAAAATTATATTTAACATTTGGAGGGCACCGACGAGTTCAACCGCGCCGTCGACATCACTCGTACCTGAGGGCGACCACCGGATCCATCTTGGCGGCCCTGTAGGCCGGTATGAGCCCCGCCACGAGCCCTATCACGATTGATAGGACGAGCGTGAGCGCCATTGTGGCCGGCGAGAATGCAGGGCTCACGTGTCCTAGGGAGAAGCCGGAGCTTCCTCCGGGACCTCCAATGCCCCTCCCCATGGCCGGCACGAGATCCGTCAGCGCATACGCGACCCCGACGCCCAGCGCCAGCCCGGCGAGCCCTCCCAGGAGGCCCATGACCATCGACTCAGCGAGGAACATGTACACCACCTCCCCGTTGCTGAAGCCAAGCGCCTTCAGCACGCCTATCTCCCTGGTCCTCTCGACGACGCTCGTGTACATGGTGGTGGTGACTCCGACGAACGCCACG
>ERZ1669250.775-NODE-775-length-12615-cov-3.670064_pt1 | contig 12615 bp, 13 predicted proteins | sample MGYA00579295_ERZ1669250 | MGnify/ENA primary metagenome ERZ1669250 (study PRJEB41166, sample SAMN08046056) | hot springs metagenome | biome: hot spring; feature: acid hot spring; material: thermophilic sediment; isolation source: thermophilic sediment from acid...
AACCTGCCTTACCAAATCAATGGATATAAGGAAGTTCCTGATAGAACTTAGAGGCGAGGGACTCCTGAAGTACGTTGACGATGAGTTGAGCATCAATTACGAAATACCGTATGTATTGACTAAATTCGATAAGGGACCAACCCTTGAGTTTAGGAATGTTCGTGAACATAAGGACGCGCATGTTGTCGGTAACCTAGTGAATACTAGAGATAAGGTTTACAGGGCTTTGGGTGTTAAGAGTGATGTTGATTTCTATAGGAGGCTACTATGGGCTGAGGATACGGCCGTTTCCTACAGGCCTAGGGAGACTAATAATGCTGTTTATGACCCGTTACCCAGTGTAGATCTAACGAAATTGCCAATACCTAGGTATTTCGAGTTGGAGCCAGGTCCGTGCTTGACAAGCGCTGTTGTTATTGGTATGGATGTTAGGGAGGGAATACTAAATGCAAGTATTCATAGGTTAACGCCGATAGGCCCTGATAAATTCGTCATTAGGCTTGTACCTAGGCACCTATTCAGGATTTACGTGAGAAATAAGGAAATTGGTAAGGACACGCCCATAGCTATTGCCTGGGGTCTTCATCCAGCTATATTGATAGCTGCCGCATCATCACCGCCCTTTGGTGTTTTTGAATTGAACATGGCTAATGCCCTGCTTAATGGTTCTCTTGAGGTCAAGGTTCTCGATAATGGCGTACCTGCACCTGCCTATGCTGAGGTGGTTATGGAGGGCTATATACTGGCTAATGAAGAGGCTAAGGAGGGTCCGTGTATGGATATCCTTGGTACATACGATGAGGTTAGGCTACAGCCTGTGGTCAGGATAACGAGGATTTATGTTAGGAGAGATGCCCCATTAATTGCTCAAGCACTTGTTGCTGGATACTCCGAGCATAAGTTGCTTATGGGTATTGAGAAAGAGGCTAAGATTTGGCAGTTTGTAAGCAACGTTGTTCCTGAGGTTAAGTCCGTCAGACTCACTGATGGTGGTTGTGGGTGGCTTCATGCTGTAGTGGCCATCAAGAAGCAGAGTGATGGTGATCCCAAGAATGCCATAATAGCCGCCTTCGCTGCTCACCCAAGCCTCAAACACGTTGTTGTGGTTGATGATGATATAAATGTTGATGATCCAACTGACATTGAGTGGGCCATCGCCACTAGGTTTAGGGCTGATGAGGATTTAGTGGTAATTAACCACGTAAGGGGATCGACATTAGATCCAGTGGCCCTTGATCCGATACAGGGAATAACTACTAAGGTTGGTATTGACGCCACCAGGCCTATTAAGTCCGATGTAAGTAGGTTTAGGAAGGGTGTGATTCCGGCATCTATTGATGTGAATAAATTAAGAATTGAGTAAGGCGTATATGTTTACTTTACGTATACATTAATCCATATCAATTACTTACTAAGGGGCTTAAATTAATAAAGCTACATAAGCCTGCTTGCCCTGTGGATATAGGTATAATTAGGCCGTACGAGGTTGAGTATAATCCTGAGGATGTGGTTGATTTAGAGGATGCCATTAGGTCCCTGGGTCACAGGGTTAAGAGGGTTTACATTGACATGGTTGGTGTTAAGCTTAGTAGGGGTGGTGTTGGTTATTATCAATTGGTTGGTAGATCTAATTATGAGGAATTGAACATAGCCGGAGCCATACTTAGACATATTGGTGTTATCAAGGATTTTGAGCAATTTGCACATAGGCTCTGGGTTGTTAGGGCGATAGAGCTTGGTGGGGTCTACGTTATGAACCCAATAATGAACTGGTTAATGGCCAGTGACAAGTTTGCATCACTAATGCTCCTTGCAAAACACGGCCTACCAATTCCTGACACTGTAATTAGTGAGAACATGTTTGTGGCATACAATACAGTTAAGGAGTTTGGTAAATCCGTTATTAAGCAAATTAGGGGTGCCATGGGATTTGGTGTATTTCAGGTTGATGACCCAGACGTTGCGATGCACATCTTTAGCTACTTAGTTAACCTGAATAAGCCAATATACGTACAGAGATTCCTGGATAAGGTTGGTAATGGGGATTATAGGGTTGTGGTTGTTGGTAATGAGGTTATAGGGGCCGAGTTTAGGAGGGGTATTTCGTGGAAGAGTAATGTTGCTCAGGGCGCTAAGCCCGAGCCGGCCAAGGTCACGGGAGAACTAAGCGAATTAGCATTAAAGGCTATTGAGGTTCTTGGTCTTGATTATGGTGGCGTTGACATTGCCGAGACGAGGGATGGCTACTTCATACTCGAGGTTAATCCTACCATGTCCTGGCAGGGATTCAAGAGAGCCACTGGTATCAACCCGGCCAAGTATATTGTAAATCACCTCATCCGTAAAATAAAGGCTTAGGATATCTTTGATGCTATTCTTATTATCTTCAGGGCAACATCGACCGCATCAAGCCCAAACACATAAGTAATTGGCTCTAGGGCATACCCACCAAGGTCTATCACCACATCAAGCGATGGATCACTACTTATTGAGTTAACTACCGCATTTATGACATCGTCCTCATTAGAACTCTCATGCGGTCCTACCTTAGTATATCGTATACCTAATTCGCTAATTGCGTGTTCAACATCACTATCATACTTAATACTAGCCACGGACCTGTACTTCGGATTCCACTTCATGCAATTAATTATTAATTTACCAAGATGCCTACTACCACCATAGATAGGTCTTGACCTTATTATTACCTTACCACCATGCACATCTATCCTACCTGGTATGCCGGCTACATCATTCTCGTTAGTAGCCCCTGGTCTTGCCTCAACAATATTCATGAGAACCCTGGGTATTAAGGCCTGGATCTCAGGGTGCGACTCAAGTATTGAAATTGCCCTTTCCAAATTATTAATTACGGAATCACTAACACCGGTCAGTAATATGGAACATACATTACAGTTAATGGGTAGTGAGGGGACGAGCCTCCTGTGGTATTCGCATAGTCTTAATGAGCCAAGTTCCATCACTATGGTGTTTGTTAAATATTCGAGGGCTTCGTATTCCTTACCATTGAGTACCAAATCAACAATATTATCGGCAACCCTATAAAGCCAGTTCTTGTCAATACCTATGGTCTCGGCCCTCCTTAATAGTTCATCATAGCTCTTACTGACATACCTATTAACGGCGGGTTGCGTAATGCCTAGAATCCTCGCAATCCTGAGTTGGCTATACCCATTCTCAAGGAGTCTCTTAGCTACTAAACTCCTTATAATTGGCAATATATTCTCCGACACAAATTCAAACCCTGTACTTATACTCACATGCTTGTAAAATAGGCGAAAATTAATAATTCTTATTTCAAAAATTAGAGACTCCTCATTTCATTAAGCATCTTTACCACCATATCGAGGGGCGGGTTATTCGTTGAGTACTTATCAATTACGTTACCACCCTTTGTTAGGAGAACCAGGTACTTATTACCCGGTGTGGGCTGGGCTTCATTTAGGTACACCCTAATTAATAGGTATTTATCGCCATCTATTAAAGCGATCTCAAGAGGCATCGCCGGTATCCTACACATACAGGTGGTGCTCATGCGCCCCCTACCCATGTAATTACGTAATATACCCAACATCGTTAATATCGCCTTAATACTATCTGCGGTTGTATACCCTACATTCACAAATAATGTATCGCCAACCCTGTACGGGCATATTAATGGGTAAGAACTAAGATACTCCGTGTTGGGATCACCAATTAATATGAACGTGTTCCTTATTGTAAACCAATCATTATACTTATTAAAGTCAACATTACTCTTAGTGGGTATCCTTATCAGTGAGTCCTCACTCAACGTATAAGACCCATACTTACTACCCAGATCTATCGCCTTGATAACGTACTGGCCAAAGGACGCCAAAGCAACATGACCTGTTATCTGCCTTTCTGCCTTAAGCTCATCAATTAGTCCTATACCCGGTATATTACCTAGAGCCGAGACACCCCCGTCCTTACTCCATACGGCTAGCTCATTATTAACTCTACCAAATACTATAACTATAGGTACTTTAAATGATATTGACATCAATTGTTTCTTTTTAAATTAATTATTTAAGATTTATATGCCCACGCGTTGAGTCTTACGTGAGTTCATTAACAATTAATGATGATTTAGTAAAGAAGTTGGTAAGGATTGTTGATGATAGGTGGGTCAGTATTGACGAGATCGAGCACATTCTAGGAATTAAGATGAGCCTTGATTTACTCAATAAATTGGGTAGGACCGGCCTTTTTGAGGTTATGTACAGTACATTAGATGGTACCTTCTATATAAGGAGGAGGGTGAGTAAGTATACGGTTGAGAATAGTAATGGCGGTTCAGGTAATGGCAACGGTAGGGGCAAGCTGAATCTTCAAAGGATCGTTGATAAGATAAGGAGTGAGATCCGAGGTATGATTCCCAAGCCTGAGTTTGAAAGCTGGCTTAGCAGTAATGTTGCTGAGAATTGGCAGTTGGTGTATAATCAATTACTAAATGATGGTGTTATTGAGGAGGTCCTTGTTTCAGGTATGGTCTTTATCAAGGTGGTTAATGAATAGTACTACGGCAGTGCTATATACTCGTCGCCTCTCTTCTTAAGTATTCCCGCAAAGACACCCCACTCGGCCAATAATATCTCCAGTAGGTGGGCAATACCAGGTTCTCTGGCCTCCACGTAACCTGCCTTATTCAATTCCTCTATGAGATCCTCTATTGTAAATGGTTTACGTAGGCCAAGACTATAAGCCGTGTGGAACGGTTCAAGATTAAGTAATTTTTGCCTTAGTATTTTCTTCCTATCACTAATTTTAGCATTTAGGAAATCCTTACCTATATCGGTGATTTTAATGTCACCACCCTTAACCTCGACAAAACCCAGGTATACGGCGGCATTTAATGCTGGCATTAAATCATCAATGTCGGATTCCATCTCCTTAGCAATCATGAATATATCTGCCTGCCCCTTAAACTCATTAGCTAGTGTATCTATAAGTCCTAACACATCGGCGAACCTCGCATCTAAAGGCATAAAGGGTAAATCAGGCATAAAAGTTATTCCATAAGTCATAGATTCAGTGATTAATAAATATTATTTTCGTAAACCATATACCTTTGTTCACCTAGTCTTAACTATGACTTTAAGTTAAGAACTAGTTTGTGTGAAATGATATTACATTTTTCGCAAACCTCGATATACTCATTAACCCAGGAACCCCACCTTCTCGAGAAGTACCTCGATGAGTATACCGTGACCATGGGCGATCCACAATTAGGGCATGCCATACCCATCAACGAAACATTACTAATCTCCCTATAATGATTTGTTAATGCAATATTTATGCCATCCTCCAAATCCTCCTCAAGTCTATCAATGTTTACCGAATATACTCTCACATTCAACTCCTTATTAAACCAATAACGAGCCCTTGATATATTATTAACAATATAATCACTAATCACGTAAGGTCTCTCAGAAACAACAAAAAGCGCATTTACATCGGTTAATTCCAACTCCTCAACCATATCAAGGGGGTTGGGCCACCATGGAAAATAATCGTCAGGAACAAGCCAAACCTTCACCTTAAGCCTGTTTAAACGAGCTTTTATTGAATCATCACGAATAATTATTATCTTAAAACCCCTATTCCTAAACTCATCAATTATTTTATCGATAATCTTCATGAAACCTAATCTTTAAGTTCACAGGGTAGGTTAATAAATTATTAAGTTCCCTCTGGGTGATGAAGACTGGGGATATGATTGGTGATTAATCCACGCAGGACTGATCACTTACTTAATAATTTAGGAAAGGCTTGATACGTATTCCCAGTTATTATATCGCTCAATTCCCGAATATCAACATTGAGCGCTCTACTCAATTCAGACAATACCAATTTTATGTGTGTGGGTTTTGATGGCTCACCGGGGTTAGGCCCTAACTCTGGCGTATCGCTCTCGACAAGAAGTCTGTTGAGAGGCACGAATGATGCCAAATCCCTCTTTTGCCTAGACCTAGTTATAGTTGGCGGTATTGAGAAGTAGCACCCAAGCTCCAGTAGTTTCATTACCTGGCTCTTATTGCCACCGAAAGCGTGCATGATGCATCTAACGGGGCCGTATTTCCTAAGTAACTCTATGACATCATTCTCGGCATCCCTTGAATGAATAATTATCGGCAAATCAAGCTCCTTAGCAAGTAATACCCACCTGGTGAATATGTGCCGTGAAATCTCCCTGAGCATGGGATCCCTAACCTTACTATAATCAAGGCCAACCTCACCAATACCGACAATTACGTCCTTATTGTCATTAATAATCTTCATAATACTCTGAACCTCCCTAATATCAAAACCACCATAGTCATAACCTAAGGCCGTATATACGAAACCTCTATACTTACTCACAAGATTTAGCGCGTTACGCGCCTCATCGAGACTCATCGTTACATTGATAATACCCAACAAACCCTCCCTGCGGGCCTCATCTATTAATTCATCCGCATGTTCGTATACGCCAGGTCGTGTGAGGTGCGCGTGGGTATCAATCATCTTTCACACCTACCTGAAGAATTATTCATTGTGGGTCTATTAAGGATATGGCGTTAATTATCGTAAAAGATATTAGTCAGTCATTGGATAACCGTGTTCATAGCCTTAATTATTGATTCAACATTGAGAATGTGATAAATAGATTTTTAAGGCAGAGCTAATCCGTATCCTGATGTCGACACTCAATATTAACCCACTAATTTATAGGTTTGTTAGGTATTGCCTAAACAGGGCTTATCTTGAACTTGATGATTCAAAATTATCGGCTGATGAGAGGTATAGCCTAGAGACGATATTAATGTTAATTAGACAGGCTGAGGATGGTTGGGAGGACGTCGACGACGTCATTAAGTTCATAAATGAGGAACTGCCAAAGATCTATAGGCAAGCCCTTGAGAGACTTCCTGATAAGATAGCGGATGAATTGTTCGAAAAGGTATTAAATAATTGTAAAGAGCTTGATGAGGTTAAGTCGAATTCTAAGGTTCTTGACGCCATCAATAATGTCCTTAGTGAGATGAAGGAGGTTAAGAAGAAGTTCCTTGAGGAGTCAAAGACGCGGATTTACGAACCCTCGGCATAACCCAATCTTACTTATTGTAGTGGTTAATTAATTGTAATGAGTTATTAGCTATTGAAATGGAAATAATCGACTATGTATACTCATTGTTAAGTGATAGGAAGATACTCCTACTCAATGCATATCCGGGTTTTGGTAAGTCGAGGATAGCCATAGGTGTTGCGAAGAGGTGGGTTGACGATGGAGGTAAGGTTCTTATCATGACTAGGTCGAGGGCTGAAGCCCTACAGCTTTGTGAGTTTACGAAACAAGCTGGTATTAGAGATAGGACAGCTGTATTTCTTGGTAGAGAATCGTTATGTCCATTCAAAGCCCATGACTCTAAACAATGCATGTTGTATAGAATGAGCGGTATATGTAGGGTTAGGAGGGTGGAGATTCCATCACAAATACTTACCTGCGACTTTACTGACTTATTCAATTTTGGTTTATGTCCATACGAGGTTAATGAAGCCTTAGCGTATCAATTGCCAATGGTCATAGTAACGCATGCTTATTTATCGAGTCCTGAATTATATAGTAAGTTAATGGATGTGGTGAGTAGTTGGGATAAATCCCTGGTTATAATTGATGAGTTTCATAATGTCGCCGCAGGTCTTGAGACTTCCATAGACATTGGGCTTGATGAGTTAAGGCTGTGGGCTTCTTACGGGAATGACATAGCTAGGAAGATACTTAGTAGGATAAGTAATTATATTCCTCAGCGGGAGGTTGTTGTTGAAAGAAAATTCGATATTGATGATTTATTAAAGGGGTCTAAGCCATTTAGTGATAAGGTTCTTGAAATACTCATGCATTACGGCAATGATGCATGCGCCTTTACCTACGACGGTAAACTAACCAGGTTAAGGTGTATCTCATTTAAACCAATACGTGACTTAATAACGAGGGCTTCCAAGTCCCTCCTATTAACAGCATCCATTAGCAGAAGGTTCTCTCACATTATTGATGCTTTATCTAAGTCCTCGTATTACGTATCAATAGATTCATTACCCAAGGAATATCAGGAGAACCTTATTATCATGTCCATAAGGGATATTGAACTGACGCATCGTAATAGATTATTGAGGGATTACCTTAACATTATTGATAAGAGCATCAGGGTATTCATAGAATCGGCACCACCAGTGGGAGGTCTTGCGATTTTCTTTCCAAGTATCGAGTACATGGATACCTACCTCAGTATGTACTCACCGCCAGTATGGGGTGTACCAACATTCGTACTCAGGGATAGTAATGATGCCCTGAACTCAATACGTGCATTTAAGGAGAGCGCTAGGACTACAAAATCACTAATAATAACATATGCGCAAAACCCTGTCGGTGAAGGTATGAATTTCCTGGAACAGGAATTGATTGGTATAATGATGGTCGGTTTTCCACTACCTCAATATAGTCAGTGGGGCTTCTTAAAAGCTCGTTATTTCCAAAGAATGGGTATTGGCGGATTCTCAACTGCCTTTTTATTTCCGGCAATATCAACGACAATCCAGGTTCTTGGTAGATTATTAAGGGACCTGGATAGGCATAGAAAGGTTGCCGTGCTTTTAGATAGTAGGTTTTATCGTTATAGGAAGTATATGCCTAAGTGGTTAGTAATGGGTATGAGACCTATGAGCTTATCCCAATTCTTAAGTAAATCATTATGGAATTGATTTAGCGGTTTATTAATTATGTTGAGACTTACCTACTGAGACGTATGGATTTAATAACCATTAGTGCCATCGCAATACCCGCATCGTTAGCCATTGCATCATTGATCAAGGATTATTCGGCAGACAGCGTTACAGTAGGTACCCGATTCATGATACCCTATAGAGTCCCACTAGATAGGCATCTATGCATCCTAGGCCCTACAAGGGGTGGGAAATCCTCGCTTGTCAGGGCTATGGTTAGGAGACTCAGCAGGAAATACGTGGTTACAATACTTGATTGGCACGGAGAATACTCAGGGATCTTACCTACAATTCCAACATCAGCAATCAAGATGGACCTAGAGAAAATACCGCCCAAGTTGCTAACGGAGATCTTGGGCTTTGGCCTTGGCCTTAACGAGCCAAGTATGTACATGCTTTACAGGATGATAAGGGACGGTAATTACTCAAGCTTTGATGATTTGATAAATAGAATTAACAATTACCTGGTGGATACGAGAACGGAGGCTGAGATGAAGGCCGCTATCCTTAGGAGACTTGAATATTCAGCGTCAAACATTGGTAAGGGTATTATTGATATTGATAAGGTTATGGAGGGTGACTCAGTAATTGACCTTAGTGATTTAACGTTGATTGAGGAGAAGAGGTTAGTCTCCTCATTGATATTGGCCTCTCTGTATATACACTATATGAAGAGAGGGTTGATTGAAAAGGGCGTTAAACACATACTAATTATTGAGGAGGCCCAAAACCTACTGGATATGGGTGGATCTAATTATTCAATAATTGATCATGTAATAATGGAGTTGGCAAAGTACGGTTTAAGAACTATTCTCGTAAGTAATACGATACCAAGATCATCATTGCTAAAGCATTGCAATATAGTATTATTCAAAGTAAGCCCTGAAATTCTTGGTGATGAAATAGCGCTTTCACGAGATCTAGCTGAAAAGCTCAGTACATTATTGCCTGACGAAGCAGTGGTAATAACGAATAAAGGTATCGTGAAGATAAGGCCTTTAAGAGCTTCGTTAAGTCCCAACCATATTGTCATTAGGGGATTTAGAGGGATTAAGCATGAGGTAAGTCCTGGTGAGATTGATAAGGGTCATGTTATTGATCTAGATAAAAATCACGTTGATGTTCATGAACGTGCTGAGTCCAATATTAGTGTCAATGGTAATGACAAGGTCTTAAACAGCGTAAATAATGATGGCTCTAATGCACTTAATGTTGATACTAATGTTGATAATAAGAGAACTGTAAGGAATAATCAGTATCAAGTGAAGAATTTTAATGGTGTCTCGTTGATAAACACCGTATCCAGTGATGGGTCTTTATTTAGAAAGCAAATAATGGAGTTGGAGAGGGAGGTTGTTAATTTAAAGGATAGGATTGATGAAATTGAGCGTATACTCGAGGCGGATGAAAAGATGATTGAAAGGATTTTGGAATTAGATGATAAATTGAAAAAGCAATAGTCATAGTTTATTAAAAAGAGAATTCATATTACTCTGGCGTTACTAATCTCGGCAGAGTCACCATTTCTTAATTTATTTATTTAAGTGGATATATACGAAAACCCTGGTGCCTTGATGACAGCCTCGGAAAACTTAATGATGGATACCAGGAAGGTGAAGACCTTAATACTTCAAATGCTAAAGGACATGGTTGTCAATGCCAAGGGTCAATTAATAACCTTTAGACCTGCAAAGGTCGCTCAGGACATATCCATATGGACCAGGAAGAGTCCACGCTCGGAATCCGTGATTGTTAGGAATTTCCTTGAGGAGCTTGTGGAGCTTGGGCTCATTAGGGTAATTAAGAGGAGTGCTAGGGGTAAGGTTTACGGTATCATGAGAGGTTCAGAATTCTGGTTGATCCTCGAGCATAATAATGTTCATGAGGTTCTATCCTTCATTGACGGTTATAAATCCACGAGAAGAGGTAATACTAGTATAAATATGTTCAGGGAATTAGCTAATGGGCAAAAAATAAACCTAGCACATACAGCCACGAATGGTGGCGGTAAAAGCATATCAAATAATTCGTGATTTAATCGGCGATCCTCAATCCCTAATTAATTACGTAGAGAATTACTTACTAAGAATCAGTGGAGTATCGTACGTAACTAGAGAGTTGAGTGATGGTAGGACAAGACTTATAGTGCAGAACGAGTATGGAAGTGCTGAGTTAAGTATTAATCACGAGGTGAGAATCAGGGGTCACGAGAAAATAAGGGGTCTTCTAAACGCCATAGTCCTTAGGTATCTTGGCACTGAGGGCTCACGTAAAATAACGATACTTCTCCTCCGAAAGGATAATAAGATATACAGGGTTGATGACTTACCAAGGATTCAGTCATTACCTATAGGTTTGATAGGGTTTGTTATGATATCAATATTAATACTCTCGGCAGCGATTGCTGTGTTGAGAATTATGAATTTAATACCATCTATACACCTAATAATAGCATTGCTATTAACACCATTGCTAATACCAATAATATACTCATATATTCTACAGTTAAGGATTAGGCGAGGAAGTCTATGGAATTCCCAGATAATTAAGTTTACCCTGGAGTACGGGGAATTTGATGAAGGTAAGTTTAACAATGCCCTTAGGTTTCTCTCAAGGATAGACAATGTTAGGTCGTTAAGTGAAATAAGGAAATTCGTACTATCATTGGTGAATAACCCGGAGACAGCCCCTCAGAACTTTCATGAGGATGTTATCGATATAGGCTTTATAATGAGAAGGTACGGTATTAAGTACGGCATTTACATGGTAAACATGAATCAGTGCAATGCAGCCTCTGTGGGAATGCCTGGGATTAATTACGTAATACTAACCTCGAGACTTGTCTCGTGCTTAAATAAGGACGAGCTACTCGCCGTTATTATGCACGAGGTCGGCCATGTGGTGCATAGCGATTCTGCAAAGACTCTCTTCCTGATATCACTCGGTCAATTTATCAATATTGCATTGATAACGTACATAATACCATTAATGAGGTTGCCAGCAATACCCATTCTCATTAGTGCATTATTTCTTGAGTTATTTGCCATAACGTTCATAATGAAGCTAAGCGAGTATTCAGCAGATAAGTACGCCATGAGATTTGTACCAAGTAGGGACTTGGCCATGGCGCTTCTGAGGGTTACCTGGAAGGAATTATACAGTGAACTAACAAGTAGAAGGTTAAGGATCTTCAGCACTCACCCACCCGTCTTAAGTAGATTGGTTAGGATGAGTATTGTTTGAGTTAATATTTCGCTATTTATTTAATGGTTAGTTTAATTTTTAATCTCGATAATGAAGTATACATGGACTTAATCGAGAAAATGAGCGAATTAAGGATACTAATTAGTAGGTTAGAGAGTAAGTACCCGGAATTATCGGAGTTATCCTCATTAATAAACGACATAATTACAAAATGCATCTCATTATCCGACATGGTACTGAATATATACTCAATAGCGGATTCTGCAACGCACGGCCTTATTTTCGATAAAAACCCAGTACCAGTAAGTCTGAACTCAGCCTTAATAAGAAAGTACTTCAGTATCATTAAGGATTCCGAGGATTTAAACGATGCCTTAGCAAAGGTTACACAGCAGGAGAGGCAATTGCTTATTGACGCTGTTAAGGTCCTTAAGAAGAGGGGTGTTATAGATCTTGATGTTAGTTATGATGAGGAGGGCCTTAAGGTAAAAATATTAAATAAGGCCGGTGATGAGGTTTCGTGAGCGATTTCGATGATTATTATTACGCAGTAGAGAAGGATATTTATAGCCCCAATTTCTTTCCGTATTTCAATATGCCTTACGA